>Ga0206950_1005_pt1 | contig 90632 bp, 92 predicted proteins | sample Alteio_BWOrgHeat_41_FD_152954 | JGI IMG/M metagenome (GOLD analysis project Ga0206950, IMG submission 152954) | Enriched cells from forest soil in Barre Woods Harvard Forest LTER site, Petersham, Massachusetts, United States -... | ecosystem: Environmental > Terrestrial > Soil > Temperate forest >... | reverse complement strand
CAGATAAAATTCCGGGCTGGCAAACCGCGGCGTTTGATTATGACGGAAAGTATATTGCCGCGCTGCAAAGCGGCGGCGTATTGGCTTGCCAATTTCATCCTGAATTATCCGGTATGTGGGGACAGCAAGTGATCAAAAATTGGCTGGAGAATGCATCATGTTAGCGCGCCGGATTATTCCCTGTTTGGATGTAAAAAATGGCCGCGTGGTTAAAGGCGTCAGTTTTCTTGATCTGCGCGATTCCGGAGACCCAGTTACATGCGCGGCGCTTTATGAACAGCAAGGCGCGGATGAATTGGTTATGTTGGATATTGCCGCCACGCTGGAATCCCGCTCGACCGTGCTGGATTTGGTGCAAAAAATTCGCAATGTTTTATCCATTCCGTTAACTGTCGGCGGCGGCGTTCGCACGATTGAAGATGTACAGGCATTGTTAAATGCCGGTGCGGATAAAGTTTCATTGAATTCGGCTGCTTTGGCAGATCCCGCGCTCATTACGCGCGTGGCGAATAATTTTGGCCGTCAATGCACGGTTGTCGCGATGGATGTTAAAAAAGGGCAGGTTTATACGCGCGCCGGTACCGCGCTAACTGAATTTACTGCAATTGAATGGGCGCGGCGGGCCGCAGATTTAGGCGCTGGAGAAATTTTGCTGACGAGTATAGATCGTGATGGCCAGCAAACTGGCTATGATCTCGAATTAATATCATCCATTGCCAGGGCGGTTTCAGTTCCGGTTATCGCCTCAGGCGGTGCGGGAAAGAAACAAGATTTCCTGGATGCCTTGAATTCCGGCGCCAGCGCGGCGTTAGCTGCGAGCCTGTTTCATGATGGTGCCTTGAATATTGCTGAACTCAAAACCTATCTGCGGCAAAATGGCCAGGAGATCCGTTTATGATCATCCCTTCGATTGATTTAATGAATGGCCGAGCTGTGCAATTGGTGCAGGGCAAAACCAAGATGCTGGAAGCGCCGGAGGATCCCATTCGGCTTGCCGAGAAATTCGGGATGATTGGCGAGATCGCGGTGATCGATCTGGATGCGGCGATGGGGCAGGGCAGTAATGCGGAGGTCATACGGAATATGCTGCGTGTGGTGCGTTGCCGTGTTGGCGGCGGTATTCGTAGTTATGAAGCCGCGCGTGATTGGCTAAATGCAGGCGCAGCCAAAATTATTATGGGAACGAAAGCCGAGCCGGAAATTTTATCACGCTTGCCTCGTGAACGCGTGATGGCCGCGGTTGATATGCGCGGCGGTAAGGTTGCGGTGCAAGGATGGCAGGAAACAACCGATGCAGATGGTTTGGCGCGCATTATATCCTTGCGTGATTATGTCGGTGGCTTTTTAGTCACGAATATTGATATCGAAGGCACCATGGGCGGTTTTGACCTTGCCGCGATTGCGCCGCTACGCGAAGCCGTCGGTTCGGCGCGTTTGACCATGGCAGGCGGAATTACAACGGCGGAGCAAATTGCCGCGTTGGATCAGCAAGACGTAGACGCCCAGGTCGGCATGGCCATTTATACTGGAAAATTGCAAGTGTCGGATTGCCTTGCGGCGATGATGGCAAGCGATCGGCCTGATGGTTTATGGCCCACTTTGGTGTTGGACGAAAACGGCCAGGCGTTGGGATTGGTTTATTCCAATGCGGAAAGTTTGCGCGCCGCGATGGATGAGCAAGCAGGTGTTTATTTCTCCCGCCGCCGCGGTTTGTGGCGTAAAGGAGAACAGTCCGGCAATGTGCAGAAATTATTACGGATCGATATGGATTGTGACCGCGATACCTTGCGCTTTACAGTTCGTCAGAATGGTTCTGGGTTTTGCCATTTAGGCACGGCGAATTGTTTTGGTGAAACAATGGGTATTGTCGCTCTGACGCAGCGCATTATGCAAGCTAACAATTCTGATGATAAAGAATCCTATACTAAGAAATTATTGATGGATTCTGAATTATTGAATGCCAAAATTCGTGAAGAGGGCGCGGAGTTAGGGGATGCGAAAACGCGCGATAATATCATTTCGGAAACCGCGGATGTTTTGTACTTTGCAGCAACTAAATTGGCGCAACAGAAAATTGAATGGCATGAAATCTGGAATGAATTGGATTTTCGCGCGCGCAAAATTACTCGCCGTGGCGGCGATAGAAAGGATACCCCATGACTATGCCGATGGTTAATCAGGCGGAATTTTGCGCGCGCAAAGCCTATGCCGTTCCGCCGGAAATCATGGATCGCGCGCAAGAGATTATCGCGGATATTCGATCAAATGGACGCCAGGCGCTGGAGAACTATGCGCAGAAATTTGACGGCTGGCAGCCAGGCAGTTCGTTATCTTATTCCCGGACAGACTGTGAGCAGGCATTAAAAGCTCTGCCCAATGAAACCTTGGAACTATTAGAAAGTATGGCGACGCGCATTCGCATATTTGCTGAACGTCAGCGTCAAATCTATGTTGATTTTGATATGCCAACGGTTGTCGCCGGAATTTCGACAGGTATTCGCCACGTTCCGGTTGATACGGTAGGATGTTATGCGCCTGGTGGCCGCTATCCGCTGGTATCCAGTGTTTTGATGACAGTCATTCCGGCGCGTGTTGCAGGCGTGCAGAATATTGTGCTGGCGACGCCCAATCCGCAGCCGATCATGCTGGCCGCCGCCGCGGTTGCGGGGGCAGATCAAGTTTTGGCCGCTGGAGGCGCACAGGCGATCGCAGCACTTGCTCATGGCGCCGATGTTATCACGCCGTGTGATATGATCGTTGGGCCGGGTAACCAGTGGGTTGCGGCAGCCAAACAAATTATCTCTATTGAACGTGGGATTGATTTTCTGGCTGGCCCATCCGAACTCATGATTATCGCGGATAAAGATGCCAATCCGGCCTGGATCGCGGCGGATTTATTGGCGCAGGCGGAACACGATACGGCCGCGATTCCTTCGCTGGTGACGGATTCCAATCAATTGGCGGCGCAGGTTCAGGTTGAATTGAGAGCGCAATTAGATACCTTGCCTGAGCCTAATCAAAATACCGCGCGTCAGGCTTTGTTAAATGGCGCGATGACGGTTGTGGCAAATCTGAATGAAGCGGTTGCGATCGCCAATCGGTTGGCCCCTGAACATTTACAGATTATGACAAAAGAATCCGCGCAAATCGCGGCGCAATGCAAAAATTATGGCGGGATTTTTATCGGCGCTTATGCGGCTGAAGTGCTCGGGGACTATGGTATTGGCCCCAATCATACTTTGCCGACGGGTGGGGTGGGGCGGTTCAATGCCGGACTTTCGGTGGGGAATTTTTTAAAGCCGCGCACCTATATTCGTGCTGAAGCCAACATTCATGCTGCCGCCTATCAGGAATTAAGCGCTACAACTGCTGCTTTGGCGCGTTTAGAGGGGTTAGAAGCGCATGCACGCGCCGCCCAGATACGCTGTGATTAACGGTTAGGCCGCATATCCGTAATTTGGCTTAACGTAATGGCGTATCAGATAATCGCGAGCGTTTTTACCGGCAAGTTTTTTCGTCAAGACATGGAGCTTTGCAATCGTCGCATTGATATTCGAACTTGTCGGTGTAATGGCAAACTCCAGACCCGTGCGGTAAGATTCTAGGGCGTGAGAGGCGATTTTCTTTTCCTCATCCGCATATGGGGCTAACCCTTCATCCTTGATCGCGGTTAGCAGTGCGCGGTTATCACGTTCGCCAGCGGTAAAGAGTTTGATTTCATCATTAATCGGATGATCAAACGGCAGGCCATTTCTAAAATCCCACTTTTCTGCTTCATCCGGGAACATTCCAATGGCGCATAATGCATTGACCTTTGCCACTTTGTATTTGGTTTCCATCCAGGAGAGAATGGCGTATTCCTGTCCGATATCCACACCTTCCAACGCTTCCGCGACGGTTTTGTATTCGCCGCCAAAAAACTTTTTCATGCGTTCGGCGCTCTCATTAATAACATCCGGCGAAAATTGATTGCGCCCGCCGATGAATTCAAAGGCGCCATCAAAATCGGTGCGCGCTAAACCGACCAGCGCGCTCATAACCTGGCGGCGTTCTTCAGGGCAAGCGACAAATCTGGCGCGCGCTTTTTCCGGTGTGTCCAATTCAGCGCCAAGCCATTCATTGGCGTGAATGCCCAACACATGGAATGCGCCCTGTAGGTCAATCGCGCGCGCAGCGGTCAGGTCATCGCTGCCGCGCCCGGCGATACGGGATGAAATATTGGCGGCTTTGCGAAGTTCTTTGGGCAAAACGTCATTCAAACCGTTCAATAATTTATCAAAGAAGAACTGATAGGATTCTTTGCGCTCATGGCTGGCGGCGATAAATTCATCTATATCCGCGACAATATTCGGCGTTTTATCGAGATCATTTTTGATGGTTTCGGTTAATTCATCTAACCCATGGCGGAAATGCACGGAAGAAGCGTAGGATTTTGCAATCGTATCCGCTGCGGCCAGATCCGTGCCAAAACAAAGTTCGCCATCGCGGCCCTGAATCGTAAATTGGAAATCGGGCGCGAACATGTGGCCTAATTTACCGGCCTCTTCAGGTTGCAGGCCGCGTTTTTTCGCAACATATAAAATCGCGCGGTATAAATCATTCTGGATATGCGCAGGGTTGAACATGCTGCGGTTGTTGTCCAGCGATCCGCCGACGTATAAAATAGCCTTCAGGAATTTGGATGGATCTGCAATCGTGGCATTATTTTCGTAGATGAAATTAACAACCTGAATCAGCCATTCGGTTTGCGAGCCGACAATATAGGCGCCGCTTTCCCGTGGGGGATCGCTTTTGGCCTGCATCATCGTGATGATTTTATTTAACTGTTCTAACTTGTCGTTGAATTGCGGCTCTTTGGACAGGCGGCGGAGTACGTCGCCAATGCCGGTCAATGATTCATCGCTTTCGGACAGCGGGACGATGCCTTTTTTATCCAAGCCGCCGAGTTTGAGCAGCAGCTGCATTTCCAGCCAGTTGCTCGCTTTGCTGAAGGATGAAAGGGTGTATTGCCGTGCCGCGTTTGGATAATCCTGCATCAGGCGCAGGGTTTTGACCGTCTCCAGCATTTGGCCCAGATGAGAATATTCAGCCTCAAGTTTTTTAAGCGAATCTGAAGAATTTTTGTCATTCGGAGCTTCTTTTAAAGCAGCTTTTAAATCTTTGATCGATTTTACCGCTGCATTAATTTTCTCTTCGACCTTTTGCTGTAATTTGTTGACGCGTTCGCGCGGGTCGGTTGATCCGTCGGCGTCTAATTCATCCAATAGGCCGACAAGCGCTTTGATCCGGCGCTCTTCGATGGGCGCTTCGAAATCCGCTAGTGCTTTTGTTCTATCTTTATGCGAGAGGGCTGGATCTTCATCCAGTTCTTTTTTCCGTTGAATAACTGTTTGCTTTTCTGCCAAGCTATCAGGCCCCAGAAGCAAGTCGCAAATATCACTGGTAACGCTGACATCTTGGCGGAAATCCAAATCAAACGGATGGTCTTCGAAACAATTTAATTTTGCCCGCATTTGGAAAGCTTGGAGAAGCAATCTTTCCTTTTTGGCCGTGCTCATTAACAATATTTTCGCGCCCAATTTATATTTATCCGAGGCGGCGATATTTTTTTGTTTTTTCAGTAGTTGAATCAATTCCGATTTGGATGCCGTGAGGTAGAGGATGTATTGGTCCATCTCCTCTTTCATTTCGGCGACGGTTTCATGCAGCGTTTTGCTGCCAATATCGTCATTCGCTGAGATTACCGATCTTGCCGGTACGGGCGGGATCAAGCTGCCAAGACCCGCTTTTTTGAAAACCCCGCGAATATTGTCCAAGGATCCCGAATAGAGCCCCTTAAGCTCCGCAACAGATTCGCGGAAAAGCTGCGCCATATTATGTTCTTTGGCGTTAAAATTATTATCTTGATCCGCGCTGCTCCAGGTTGCCAAACGTACCGGCCGCCATTTTTTACTCATCCTGACAATTAATTGCGCGCGTTTAGCCGGATCTTTTGCGCTGGAAAGCTGGTTCAACATCCGCTCTGAAACCCGGTCCATACCGTGATAGGTATGAGTGAATAATTTCAGAACCTGGCGGCCTTCAAAGGAGGCAGGCATTTTTCCGCCGTCGTAACCTGGTTTTGTTGCGGCATATTTTGCCATCGCGCCGTCAAATTCAGAAAAACTAGGTTTTGGATTGCCTAGGTAATAAGCTTTTGCCAGATCGTGCACCGCATCACGCAATTGCTCATGGTTATCATAAACTTCAGGCGCAAAAATATTGGTCGGATGGCGCGTCCACGTAATCGTAACCGTGTTGTCATAACGCCGTTCCAGCACGTCGATGGGAAGTGTGTCGATATCTTCTGTTCTGATCGCGCCTTCGATTGAATAAACCAAAGATTGGCCGCTTTTGGCTTTATCCGCGTAAACTTTGTTCCGCAGGGCTTGGTCGGTAGCGACCTGCATCAGCATGGGCACCAATTGCCAAATACGAAAGAATTCATTCTTTTCGTCTGGGCTCCAGCCTTCGAAGGAATTTTGATTAAAAATAGGCTCACCGGAGCCGATTTCACCATTTACGTAATGTGCGCGGATGAAATCAGCTGCCTTTTTCGCGCGGATGTCATCTGTCGAGGCCGCGGCTAGAAAGCGGCTTAATAGATCACGAAACAGCGGCTCAGGGCGATGAGACAGCAGAACCATTTGAACAGAATTATGGTTTTGGGCTTTTTTGACCATAGGAGTATAACTTTCGTCGGGTCACTTTATATAAAATTGCAGGTTCAAAACAATAAAATTTTAATTCTCAGGAAGATTTTTTAAACTCTACACCTTATGCGCGAGTTCCATTTATTTTAACATATCATACATGAGGTAAATCGCGGCCGGCCCCATCAAAATAACCGAAGTCCAGCCCAGGATATTCGACCAGATGCCATTAACACGATCGCCAACAATCTTGCGGTTATTGCAGATAAATAGCAATACAATGATCAAGGGCGGCGCGATTATGCCATTTAATGCTGCCGAGTAAACCAATGCTTTAATCGGATCGATAGCTTGGATGAAATTAACCCCATAGCCAAGTAGAATAACTGCGGCGATAGTTAGATAGAAAGCTTTTGCCCGTCCAAAACGCCGATAGAGGCCGTAACGCCAGCCTGCCGTTTCCGCTACGGCATAGGCCGCGGATCCCGCCAATGTCGGAATGGCCAATAAACCAGTTCCCAGCATGCTAAGAGTAAAAATCCAATAGGCCGCCTGACCTAACGGCAATAGCGCCTTGGCCGCATCTTGTGCTGTATTAATATCGGTGATGCCCTGTTGATGAAGCGTGCCGGCCGTTGCGACCACAATAAAAAGCGCTGCAATTTGTGATACGGTCATGCCGATAATAGTGTCGGCGCGAATATTCCGGATTTCTTGGGAGCTGATCGTTTTGGTGCGTTCGCCCGGATGGTCTGATTTTCCTTCGGCAATGACCTCTTCAACAGTTTCGCCAGCCTGCCAGAAAAATAAATAAGGTGAAATGGTGGTGCCTAAAAAGGCTACAATTGCCAGGATAGTTTCGCTTTTGAAATTGAAATGCGGCAAAAACATGCTTTTAATGATGTTGATCCAATCATTATGCATGCCGGGCAGCAGCGCAACAATCACATAACCCAATAATGACAAGCAAAGCCATTTTAAAATACTGGCATAAATCCGGTAAGGTATCAAAATTTGCAGCATGATAATGGCCATCGTTATGATGGCTAAAGCCAAATGGAATGACATGCCGAATAACATGGTGGTTGATGCCGCCATGACATTCAAATCGGCGTAAATATTAAAAATATTAGCGCCTATCAGTAGAATAACACAGGAGAATAATAGCCATTTAGGATAATACTGTTTCAATACCGCAGCCAAGCCTTCGCCGGTGACGGCACCGATGCGCCCGCACATTTCTTGCACCGCGATCATTAATGGCAAAGACAATGGAATTAGCCATAACAACGTATAACCAAATTGCGCTCCGTTGGCGGAGTAAGTGCCAATGCCGGATGGATCATCATCCGCTGCCCCGGTAACGATCCCTGGGCCTATGCGTTGATACCAGGACTTTTTTTCCTCATTTTCAGGCGCATTTTTGCGTGCCCCTTGCAAATCTTCCAGGTCCTGGGCGGCAGGGCTTGTCATATTTTCCTTTTTGTTGTCGCCCAATGTAGCCTTACGATTATAAAAAAGTAACCTGATAGGATGGGAATATTAAAAATAATATTATAAAATATATACCAATGTATTCCATACAAACGTTATTTAATTTGTCTGATTTAAATCAAAGTATTAAAATTGTAATAGTGAGGGGCATCATGTGGAAGACGGCGATAATCGGTATCTTATTTATAGGTTTGTTATGCTTGGGTCATGCGGCACAGGCTGGTTTTGTCATTACTTCAGCAATTGTGGAATTCAAATCCGATGGACCGCGCCAGCAGGGTATAGCGGTTGTTCCGCTTTGTAAACAGGACCATCAAATTTGATTTTTCTGATCCCAAGGTCTTGTTCAATCATATGTTTTCCGTCTGATAACTTGTATGACTTGTCCCTGGGCTTTGCAGTGCGGCAAACAGCTTCCGTTAGAGGCATGGGCCCTACGGGATACGAATTGATGCTTTAAGTGGTTAATTTGCAAGGAATTTTCGATAGGAAAAAATTGGCCGTGCCCCCGATAATGCCCCCACATTTTTGTGGTGCAAGAGGAACTCGAACCCGTGTTGTGATTTCCAATCAAGATTGAGGATAGCATATTCGCAGTGAAATTCAAATCGCACAAACAACCTTTAATAAGAGATTTCCTTATTAAAGGTTCAGATCATAGAGTATTATTTAGCCTACGAAGATCAATCGTGATGACTATTCATCGCACCAAGCGATACCGTGTGCCGCGGCCTTCGCCCAGGCGTTCCAGTTTATTCATGTCGCTGAGTTTCTTGATGATGGCCTCAACCGTGCGCACGGGAAACCCAGTAGCTTCAACCGCCATGCGTGGGCTGAACAGACCGTCTGGCAACGTGTTCGCCCATTGCCATAGCGCCAGTTGTTTCTCCGACAGCAGCAGTTCGGTTTGATCCGCTTCCAACAGCTGCAAGGCTTTGGCTGCCTGACCGCGAAAGACTTCAAAAATAAACGACAGCCACGGCGTAATATCCTCCGCCTCGGTTTTCCAAGTCCGCTGCGTGCGATTCAACGCCAGGTAATAATCTGCCTTGGCATCCTCAATAATTTTCTCGTGCGACGCCACCGTGGTGAAAGCATAACCGTGCTGCAACAACATCAAATTTGTCAAAACGCGGCTGGTTCGTCCATTACCGTCCTGAAACGGGTGGATCGCCAGATATTCAAAGATGAAATTTGCGGTCAGGATTAGCGGATGTTTGAATTTTTCCGCCACCGCCCATGCGTACCATTCACACAGTTCGCGCATTTCCAATGGCGTTAAGTATGGTGGCGTAGGATCGAAAATTATGCCGATCACGTTACCGTCAGGGTCTTTAGCTTCCACGCGGTTCGCGCCGAATTTATATTGTCCCAGATGTCCTTGGTCTTTATCGCTGTGGCTCAGCATGTCGCGGTGGAGTTGCAGGATGGTGGATTCCCGCACAGGCATATTTGCGTAATTTTCAAAAACGGATTGCAAGATTTCCAGATAGCCTGCAACCTCCTGCTCATCGCGCGATTTCAATTTGCGGATGCGCATGTTTTTATAAAGCGATTGCACCTCTTCATCAGTGAGTTTATTGCCCTCAATCCGGTTAGATGCGCCAGTGGAGGTCACCAGTACGCTTTGCATCAGGCGTTCAATCATCTGCGGCATCAGACGGTTGGTTAGCCGCCAGCTATTCTTGACCGCATCAATCTCGGCAATGGCGGCATAAACCCGCTCACTGGCCTCGGCGGGCAGCGCCAAACGGCAGCTTAATCTGTGCTCTAACCAGTCCATAGAAACCCCGCTCACCCCTATGTGGTATCATGTGGGATAATGTGGGCAAATGCAAGCATTGAATTTGGCCCCGCATAATGAGGGTTACAAACCCCACCGTCACCGGGGGTTTCCTGCTTAATCCATTGAAAATATGTCGTTCCGCGGAAAGGTAGTGATCAGATAGCCTAAATTAGAGATTCCATAGCCCAAAAGTCCAGTTTTTCTAATAGTTGCACCGGATTCGTGCTAAAGTCGGCGCATGTCAGACTCCCGGCAATCCGCCGTAAAACTCTAGGATGCGTTTTATGATGGCCTTTTGTTGTACAATTCACTCATAAAATCCCGAGCAGCCGCAAGTTCGCCATCGGCAGCTAAATCGCGGCTTTCTATAATCTTTTGTACCCATTGCGGTCCGTGCCCTCCTTCGGATTTACAGAATCCCTCAAGTTCGCCAACAGGCACAATCCAAAGCCCGCATTCCTTACAAAGATTTTGCAGACGCTGATATTGCTGGGTTGCTTGCCCTGGAGGTATTGCCGCCGCGCCAGCGGCCTTTATTGCCTCCCAAGGTGATGCTTTGCGAAAAACGGCATCAACGTCACTGCGCAATTTTTTAGGAAATTCACCTGAAGTAGAAACACCCCTGAGAATTTTCTGAATTTCTTTGACTACTTCACCCGCGTCTAGCCAGGGCTTCTTCTGCTCAATCGCCAACCTAAGAGGTCTGGCTTCAGCTAAAATTTCTGACCAGTTACCGCCAAGCGTCGTTATCAGATTCTGAAGAATCGTTTCATCATTCAAAATATCAATATCAGCAATCACATCTACGTTTACACCAAGGGCACACAAAGATTCTGCAAGCGCAGCCATGCGCTGCTTGCCGCCTGCGTGAATAAATAAAACATCCGGCTGCCGTTCCCCGCGCACATCAGGTAAATCAAGAATAGAGCTATAAAACATACAGTCAGAATCAGATTCGCATATAATTACCCTTTGATGAAATACGCCAGACATTACGGAAGAAAATTTCATTAGGGGGTCGGCAGCAATTCTTCTGGTTTTTTCTTTATCCAATTCTTTCACACGATTAACATCGCCGTCACGTTGAATGCGAATAATACGGAGATGTTGCGAAGCAGTACTGAGTAAGCCTTGTAGAACATCGGGGCTATGTGTTGATATAAATAGTTGGGCTTGAGGCGGTCGTTCATTGGCAATAAATTCACCCAGTAATCGCGCCTGCGGTGGATGCAAAAATGCTTCTGGCTCATCGAGCAAGAGAATGGATGGCGTTGCGGGGGCAAGCATGTGCAGGATTACAGTGGCAAAACTTCTCATTCCATCACCCTGCAATGAAAGCTGAACCGCCGCATCTAATTGGCGCTCATTATAAGACTTGGAATACATATGTTCCCCAGGCTGAGCGACTAATCGTTCACCCACTAAAAGAGGCCATGTGTTTCCACCCGCCCGGAATACAATCAAATCTTTGCCAAAAGCCCGTCGGAAATAATCACTGATACGTTGTTCGATCTTATCATCATCAAATAGCATATGAATAGGATGGGATGGCGCATGTTCAATAGTATTAATAGCAGATGCGTGGTTGCTGTCCTGGATTCTTGATTGAGTAGAAATTTGCTGGCAAAAAAGGTTTTGCAGAGGGCCGATATCATGTGTCCACGCGCGATCTAGCGTTCGATCATCAACATTAATTCGATAGCCTTGATATTGAATGTCTTTTTTCTTTGCGTGCAAATTTAGAAATGCACGCAATTGCTCTACATTCCCTGTCTTTCGCAATTTAACTGATTTGACGACTACGCCTGTACGTTGTGGAAATAGGTGCTGACTAAGTTCTCGCAAAGCCTCACTTTTACCAGCATTATTAGGGCCGACAAAAACAATAATATCTTTAGGATTGAGATGGATGGTTGTCCCGTCTGAGAATGTTATGGTTTCGAATGTAATAGATGGAATAATTGTTTCAGGCATCTGCTGATCAGCAGGATGTTGATCATTGGCGGCACTCTGTACGGCAGTCATAGTATGATAGTTCCTTGCGAGATAAGATTGTTACTTTCCCACAAGTCCTATCCGTTTTCCAGATATTGTTTGACGGGTTTATATGTTTTGAAGCCAGCCTTGGGAACGATTGTGCATCAGTCCCTGCGGTGGTGGCGCCCACGTGTGCGCACTTTATGTGCATTATAGCACTTTCCCGTCCCACCGCGTCCTGTATATTTATGCCTGACTTTAGTTGAATCAACGATCAGCAGGTAAAATGACGGCCCCGCATCAACTTCCCATACACCTTAAATCATGGTTTTTCTGGATCAACACAGTTCTTATGGCCTTGACTGGCGGTTTCCTCGCTTACCTTTATAATATATCTGGGACATCACTCACAGCAGTTCTGGCAGTGAATGTGGGGGCTAGCGCCCCCTTCATTTTGGGAAATTTTACAAAAGACCAACCCGATATTAAAGAATAAGGGAATGGGTGAAGAACAAATCACCACCCATCCATCATCTTTGCCAAATAATCAGTTGTTCACTGCTTTATTTCTTCGCCAACGTGATATTCACCGGACTGTCGTATTTGTTATCAGCGCCGGAAGCGGAGTCGATTGCCCAACCGATGCCGCCGCCAAGGATAATGTTGCCAAACGTAGCACCTGCCGCGCCGGAATGGTTTAGGTAGGTAGCCTGTTGATAGCCGGGCTTATTACATTTTATCTCAATATCATATTTGGTTTTATCCACATTCACGCCGCTGGGAGTGTCTGTAACTGTGGCGATGGTTGTGCCGTTGCGGACTAACTGGCAGCTTGCGCCGGGCGGGTTGGTATTAATGACGATCTGCTGACTGCGTCCTTCAATAATACTGGAACAAGCAGTAATGCAGCCAGTGAGTGCCACGAGGCTGATAAAAGAGATGATACGCATGATTTTGCTCTCGGTTTGATGTCGAAAGAAAGGCCGCCAGCTTTTGACTGGCGGCGGTGAAGAAATTAGAAGCTATAATTCATCCCGGCGGTGTAAACCCAAGCGTTGTCAGCGATGTTTTTGAAATCCGCCGTTTGATAACGCACCAAGCCGCGCAGATTCAAATTTGGCAACAAGTTCACCTGTGCGCCGCCACCAATCCGCCAATCAATCTCACTTTTGCTGACGCTGCCGAGGCCGCCAAAGCCAACCTTGAGATGATCCCATGCAAGCCCGGTGGTGGCGATTAAATCAACCCGGTTGGTGACTATCGGGAGGTAGCCCATCGCATCCAGCGTCGCGCCATGCATTTGCACCTTGCCTGTCAGCGGCACCAAAGCCACCGTGCCGGGGCCAACTGTCGTTCCTGCGGCGATGTTCTTACTTTCATTGGTCGTGTCAAAATAACCCAACTCTGCGCCCCAATACTGCGCTGGGCGCACGCCCACGTGGATGTTTCCACCATTCAGGCCACGTTCTAAAATTGTGTTGCCGTCTAATGCCAAGCCACTGCCCACGCCATAATCATTATTGTATTTCAGGTGCGTGAATTGATAATCAGCGCCTACATACGGGTGCAAGTTTGTTGTCCAGTCGTCGGCATGCGCTGTGGCAGCGGCGACAGCCAGCAGAGCTGCTGCAAATGCCAGTGAGTAAATTTTCTTCATCGGTTTCTCCCCAAAGTTGATAAGAAAAAAGCCGCCAGAGAGACTCTGGCGACTGGGGATTAGTAACCGTCACTGTAGCAACGGCGCGATGGCCTTTAGCCGTGAGGCTTGGACATACGCCACCGCTCCCCAGCCGAAGCTGAGAAGCGGCACTTCCGATGCCAATCACTTGTTAAGAGAACGGCATCAGTCACGGCTGTGCCCAGCCGCTACAGTTAAGAGGTTACTAAGCCCCATCACCCGCCCACATGGATGGATGACATGCGGATATTAGGCCGGAATCGGGCTAGGTGGAAGTGGGATTTTGGCTCTGGGCAACGATTAACGCTTTGTCAGCTGCACAAGTTCTTTCATATTAACTTCGCAGCCCGGGGACTCCCCGTTTTCAAACATCTCATAACAAGTCCTACCATCAATCAAAATTGGCCATATCCACCATGGGTCTGTGCATGTGATAACAACATAGGTTTCATCCGGCCTATCGTCTCTGGCTAATGCTAGAGGAGCAAATACATCTGCGACGATTTGATGATTTGTCAGTTGGATATCATTATCTTCCAGAATAAGAACCGTCCTCGCGCCCTCATCACGTTTCCAATGAGCCAATTTTGGAAACTTTTTGTCACAGGCCGTTCTGATGCGTGCAGTTCGTGCCTTTCCACCATCTTCTGCAACCAAGTGTATTATATTGAGATGCCCTTGCAGTTGTGCTGCCTTGAATCGGTATAGCGACACATCGAAAGGCACATCAGCAAGTGTAGTTGGCCCCGTGCCGCCACCCTTATAGTGAGCATAAGGATTGATCGGCAACGTGGGGGCAGTTTGTTTAATCCAACCGATTATTACGTCATGAATCTTTTTGATGGCATGTTTCTCCATTCCCTGAAATGCTTTGGCCGGAATATGCAACTGGAACGCTCCTGGCGGCAAGTTTCCATTTAATGCATCCAATATAGGCTTATAATGAGTGTCAGCCTGATTGTTCATCTGCACATGACCTTCAAATGGTTCAATGCAGGTATGTTCAAATGCAAATAGCTGATTGCCGATTTCGCAAACTATTTCAACGGGTGCTTTGTGATGTTCATTTTCCGGAAATCATAAAACTCCGCGTTGGGCGTTTTCACGCGCCTCAAGATGGCGCATGATGGCATCACATGTTTTGCCTTCGTTGAAAGTTAGCATAGTGATTGCAACCAATTCAAAATTGACCCTCTGACGATGTGTTCAAAAATATGTAATAACATCGGCATATCTTCCTTTGACCAAATTCCATTCTGCGCCCGTGTTGCCCCCATGGGCATCTCTTCGTGATAATGACTGGGTGCGTTACACATAGGGTACGGAAATGATATCCCGTCATGAAGAGCGCGAGACCGATAATCATATATCTTTTCCAAGCCTTTTTTTAATCCATTTTTTGTAAATTCAATGCAGTATGCTGCTTCCGGCCTGCTCTCAGGGGGATCGGGCAGAAATTCCTGAATAAATTTAACAAATTTTGTGGTGGCTTTGGTGTATTTCTCCATATATTTTGAAAGCGGCTCAACAATTGATGAAGAGCACGAATGCTCTGCAATAATTTCATTTAATTCTTCGGGTAGTGTGTAATCATCACTGATGATGTGCTTTTGCAATGCCCAGTAATTTGCAGCAGTTTCAATAGCCGATACAAGTAAAAGCCAGGACATTGATGGCTGTGCATCAACAAGCCAAACAGCCTGCTGGTACATTCTGGCGACCTTCACGATCACACTTGCTGTCTCAGCATTTACTCGTGGCAGTATCGTAATTGGCTCAAGTTCATCAAGATTATATTCTGACCGGAGTCTTGGTATTCGCGGACTGATATATAATGGTGGGAGGATGGGGATGGGTTTGCTTCCTATTGTTGTAGGTGAACCGTATGGGTCGCCATGCAGCATAAACTCCCTTGTTATGGAGCCAGCTTGTGCTCTAATTCCCAGGATTAGCGAGATCAGGGCAGCTAATTCATCAGGATGATCTCCGCCATGATAATGACTATCCTGAGTTTTATACATTGGCTTAAAGCCATATTCCGGCCAATGACAAACGGATCGCACAACGATTGCCTGCGTAAGTGAACCGTTACCCACAGCAGATGCAAGGGTATTCAGAAAGTCATAAGGGCCAAATTTAGATTGGCCAATTATTCTGGCATCAGCAAAAACTCCAAACTCTATTGTTCGCGATAGCTCTTTATCAGCATTAAAGTTTGTCCAATTTGTATAGATTAACGGCGCTGCTTCTTCTAGTTCAGCAGGTGCAAAATTTGGATGTTCTGGCATACCCATGTCTCATATTCTGACACCGGATTTTGTTCGCGTCTACAAAATATGGATATATACTGCTATAAATCGTTTGATGGCTACCGAAGAGTGTAATCATGCCTAAAAAGAAAATTGGTCGTAATGACCGTTGCCCTTGCAATAGCGGTCAAAAATATAAAAAATGCTGCATGAATAAAATTATGCGCAGCCCCTATCCCGGCGAAGTCCTTTCACCAGAGGTTTTGCACGCCATAAAACAACACGAAGCACAAAACGCACAACGCAACTTGCAGCAAGGTTTAGGGCGACCCACGGTTTCGTTCGAATCTAATGGCCACAGAATAGTGACCGTCGGGAATACGATTTTTTCTCGCGACAAATGGAAAACATTTCATGATTTTTTATTTGATTATATAAAAACTGTCCTCGGGCCAGAGTGGGGTGACACTGAAATCAAAAAATCCCCTCAAGAACGGCATCCAATTTTAAGATGGTATCATGATCTCTGCATGTATCAGCAATCTGCACCAAAGAATGAAAAGGGGATATATTCTGGGCAGATGACGGGAGCGATATCAGCATACCTCCACCTCGCGTATCATTTGTTTTTACTGGCCCACAATGTTGAATTACAAAAAAGATTTATTGATAAATTAAAAAATTCTGACCATTTTTATGGCGCATATTATGAATTATTTGTTGCGGCATCATTTATTCGCGCTGGCTTCGACCTTGAACTGGAAGATGACACAGACCATACAACCAAGCATTGTGAATTCAACGCAACACATCGAAAATCGGGCCAGCAATTCTCGGTTGAAGCAAAATCCAAAGGCGACGCAGTAAATAATTCCAATCCGGACAAAAATATCAAAGTTGAAACAAAACTTAAAAATGCTCTACAGAAAAGAGCAGCATATAAAAGAGTGGTATTCATTGATATTAATGTCCCAGATGTATCCAAGGGCGATGATGAAATTGGATGTTTAAAAGAAGCCATGGCACAAATAAGAAGAAGTGAAACTACACTAAAATTTGGAAAATATCCGGCTCCAGAGGCTTATGTATTTGTGACCAACATGCCATATCACCACCATCCAAATAGCCAGGATTTTCGGGTTGCCTTGCTCGCTGAGGGCTTCAAAATTCCAGAGTTCAAGTTAGGCGCCAGCTTCCCCTCTTTAATAGAGGCCGTGGATGCGCGTGACAAACATATTGCCATGCACACTTTAATAAAGAGTATGCAAGAACAGCAGGTTCCATCAACGTTTGATGGTGAGATTCCAGATTTAGAATTTAATGATATTGGGAGGCCTAGATTATTGATTGGTGGAACTTATTTAATTCCAAATTCAGATGGCGTAAATGTCCCAGGAGTGCTTGAAGATGCAATTGTAATGCAGCATGAGAAAATGGTTCATGGAACCTATCGCCTTCATGACGGTACTCGTATTCATGCCCGTTGCCCTATAACCGATATAGAGTTTGCAGCATATCAGAAACATCCGGATACATTTTTTGGTGTCCATAAACAGACATCACATCAAATAAAAGATCCCATTGGGTGGTTTGATTTTTTCTATGAATCTTATCAAAATGTTTCCAGAGAACAGGTTTTAGAATTTATGGCCAACGCACCTAATTTTGATAAATTAAAAGATTTAACACAGCCTCAATTAGCACGAATTTATTGTGAACAACATGCCTATCTGATGATGAGGCCGACTTAACTCCGTGCTTTCAGCATGGCGTGAATCTCAGTAATTTTAACGGCAAGATCATCGGGCACAGCGGGTTTTTGCTGAGCCTGACGCAGATCGCTCATAATTTCTGAGACCTCATCAAGAGAGAGATTCCCATAACTATTGAATGTCGTTAACGGTTTGTCGTGGCCCATATTTAGACTCCAAGCCTTGAATTGCGCCGCATTGAGTTTTGATTGATACGCAAGGTGCGTTAATGTGTCACGCATTGTATGCGGATTGAAATATGGCAGTCCTACCCGAGCGAATGCTGCCTTAAATAACTTGCGGATAGGTGTGGCGTTGGCCCAATGCTCCCGACTGAGATTCTGAACTGAAAAATCTCCGCCAGCATCAATTTTCATGACTGTTTTAGGGAATAATGGATCATTGGGGCTAAATTTCTTTTCCACGGTTAAAAAATCTACCCATTCACGAATAATATCCACAATATCTTCCCCCACAGGATAAAAGACGGTGGTGATTGTTTTGCTGAATTTTGTTTTGACCTGGCGCGGGTCTTGAAATACGCGGCGATGTTCAAGGGATATATGCTTTAATTTTAGGGATATGACCGCCGCATCACGCATACAGGTAAGCAGCATAAGTGCTAGCAATGCCCTGTCTCGGCACTCAACCTCGGTGGTATTGGGCATGGCTGCCAGCACAGTGCGGTACTGTTCAACAGTGGCATAGGCTTTGGGAGGGGTTACATGTGCCTGACGTTCCTGCCCAGTGGTCAGGTTCAAGTAATCAATATCCGTCAGCCTAATGCGGCGATTGTGCCCTGGCTGCTCATGCAGCCACCGTAAAAATTCTTGAATGGCTTGTAGAATATGATGAATCGTGGAGATGCTCATAGGTTCACCAGAACGCTTGGCATTCTGCGCCAACAAGAATTTCTTAAATCCCATCGCCTGTTCTTTATTGAAGGTGCCGAAATCCTTGTATTTTATGTATGCCTCAAACCGATCAATCGCATGTCTGGTACGATCAACCGTGGTCGCCGCACGCTGTTTGGCTTCTTTCAGCCAGATCAGATGATCGCGTTTGATCCGGTCATTCTTGTCATTGGTTCTGGGTCTGCTCATTTTGTTTCTCCGTTGTCACTGTTAAGGCTGGGATCGATGCATTCTATTATGTGTTCCCCCTCCAGCTTCTGGATATTGAAGGCCGCCTGAATTTTCTCCAGATTATTGGTGTTTTGCACCTTATTCATCCGTGTGCTGCATACGGCACAAATAACCTTGAGACGTAATTTGGTGGGGCTTTCAAAAATGATGTCCGCTATGTTCAAATACGCCTCACGGCGATCATGACATTTGAGGCAATAAAATTCTGTCAGACGGCATTTTTTCTTTCTGCTATTTTGCCGCGCACCCAAAAAGCATTTTAATTCATCGCCCCTAACAATCCACGGGCGTTTGTCTTGATTCACGCGCAGTCCGTCTTCAAACCATTGACTCACTGTGTTTTTATGCACGCCCAGCAATTCGGTGATTTCATTCACCGAATATGGCAATGTTGCCTTTATGAGGCCCAGATTATAAGTCCGCCTACGTTTGGTCATTTGGATTACTGATCCAAATCAGACCGATTTGCCACGACTGTCGGAAATCCGCGCGGCGATCCAGTCATCTACTTCGAATTCAATCCAGCCGGATGCACGTGGCCCCAACTTAATCTGACGTGGAAATAATCCTTGTGACATCAGACTGTAGAGCATGCTGTTGCCTAAGCCTGTACGCCTTAAAACAGTTGGTTTACGCAAGATTCGTATATTGCCCGCGAAGTTTTCCAAGCGCGAAGTACTTGGTTTTCTCGATTCCGACTGCATTTAATACGCTCCTATTGAAGGTTAAGAGCCTTCACTGGAGCCGATTTCGCGCGCTCAAGAAATCTTTTGATGCACAGAAGAATTAATCATTTCATGAATTTTTCTTTCTCGGACTTTTTATCATACCAAGTATTATACCGCTCCTTCATGGTGGTGGGCCGAATATCTTCTCCCACGCTTTGAGAACAGATACAGGCAAAGGTAAGCAGGCATTTTTTATATGCGAGGAATCCCTCTGGTGTTTTCGGAAATTTATCTGCCCGCCATTCAATGAAGTCGTCATAGGCATTCTTTATCTCATCTAAAAATAGTCTCTTTGATTGTATAATTCCGCCCTTTGTTCTTCCTCTCCCCATAGTTTTTTGTTTCTTATATCGTTTCATCTCGCCTTTCACCCAATCATGAAGGGTGGAAATATATTGCAACACATGGAGCAAATACGAATCTGCATCCTCTAAATGATGATAGTATCTCTGTTCGCGTTGCTCCTGCGATCTTCCCAAATCGAGATTCCTGAGAACCATGTTGCGCAGTTCATAGAAAGTAATTTCCTCACTTTTACTGGGGGCGAGTTTGCCATTTTTAAAAAAGAAGGATTTCTTTGCATCTTTTAACGCATTGGATATTATGACATGGTGGGCATTCAAAGTACTTGGATAGGTTCTGCGGTCAGAGAGTTTAAATGCCTCATAATAATGAGGCAGACCAAAAAACCATTTTTTAAACACCTTGATATCTTTGGATTTCTTAATTTGAAGAACGTCAAGCGCCTGCTGACAAAATCTTTCCCGTGATTTATCAGCCATGTGCGATCCCCCCTCTATAAATCTTTTTTGACAAACTGAATATACAACACTACGCAGCCGCCTTATCGCCCGTCGCAATCTTATCCAAATAATCCGCCCAGTCCTGCATCATCTTTTTGCGTTCATCCAAGAATTTAGCGCGGTCATAGGCGGCATCAATCTGGCTTTTATGGGCATGGGCAAGTTGGCGGTCAATCACTTCATGGCGGTAGCCCAGCTTTTCTTTAATCGTGGACATCGCCAGCGCGCGGAAGCCGTGTCCGGTATGCTGGCCTCTGTAACCCATGCGATCCAACGCGACCAGAATGGTGTTGTTGCTCATGTGACTACGAGGATCACGTTGGCTGGGAAATATATATTCCCTGTGTTCGCTGTATTCTTTCAAGCGGTGTAAAATAGATAAGACTTGTTTTGACAAGGGAATAATATGCGGTTTACGCATTTTCATGCGCTCTGCCGGAACAATCCAGATGCATTCTTTGAAATCGAATTCCTTCCATTTTGCCTCAATTAATTCGCTTGTTCTGACAAAGGTCAGCATTATTAATTCAATCGCCATCCGCGTTTGCGGGAACAGGCGGCCTTCGTTGTGACTCAGCTTGATCAAGAAATCAGGTAAATCTTTGGCCTCCATGGCGGCATAATGGCCACGTTTGAAAGGCTTCAATGCCTTGCCTTCGCTTAAATCCCTGGCAGGGTTGGTTTTGTGGTCGCTGACTATATTGGCGTAACTGAAAATCTGAGTGCAATACTGGAGCGACCGCCGTGCCATTTCAAAGGCCGACCGCTTCTCAATGGCTCTGATAGAGGGCAGCAGGATGGAAGCAGTGATATCTTTAATTGGCAGCTTACCAATCTTTGGAAAAATATCAGCCTCCAGCCGTCGCATAACGGTGTTGGCGTGGTTCTCGCTCCATTTTTCAAGATTGTGCTGATGCCATTCGCGTGCCACGGCTTCAAAAGTATTTTCAGCATTGAGCAGAATGGCCCTTTTTTGCTCCTGCTTGGCAAATGAGGGATCAATGCCATCAGATAATTGCTTCCGCGCCGCATCGCATTTCTCGCGCGCTTCTTTTAACGATACCTCATCGTAAATGCCAAGCGCCAGGCGCTTTTCCTTGCCAGCATACCGGTATTTCATGCGCCATAGTCTGCTGCCGTGGGGCATAACTTCCAAATACAGGCCTTTCCCGTCTGATAATTTATAGGCTTTGGCTCTGGGCTTGGCGTTGCGGCAAATAACGTCGGTTAAGGGCATGGGGGCATCCTGCTTTCAGTCCGTTTGCGTGCCCCCGTCCATGCCCCCAAACCTACCGGATTTCAGAAAATGTCACGGGACGACACTGGACTCAATATACACAAAAACACCAGTAAATGCTAGTGTTTTTGGACGTCTTTGGATTTTTCTGGATGTAAAACTGGCGTCCCCTACGGGATTCGAACCCGTGTCGCCTCCGTGAAAGGGAGGTGTCCTAGGCCTCTAGACGAAGGGGACGCACTGGCGTCAAGACGCCGACAGAGCGTGCTTATAGGGGATTTTGGCCCTTTGAAGCAAGAGGAATTTTCAGCATTATCAACATTTCCTTCGAAAACTTCATCTTTTAATAATAAGCAGAAAATTTAGCAGGAGGCGCAAAAGACATGCAAAATTCGCTCAATCGCAAGGAATTGTATGATTTAGTTTGGAAAAAACCCATGGTGGAAATCGCTAAGCTTTATGGTTTGTCGGATCGCGGTTTGGCAAAACTTTGCGAGCGGAATGGCGTTCCCGTTCCGCCTCGGGGGTATTGGGTACCGGTGTGCAATCCTAAGGTTTAATTAAGCCTAGCATTATCGCTCTTACAACTGCCTCATGCTTTGAGGAAACTTTAAACTTAAGGAGGATGTTTTTGAGATGATGTCGAACGGTGTTTTCAGAAATCTTCAGAATCATACCTACTTCCCAATTACTTTTGTGTGCTGCGCACCATTTAAGAATTTCTAATTCTCGCGGTGATAAATCTTCATGGGCTACGTTCAGGAGGAAATTTTCCTTCTTAGCCAAAAGTTCGCAAACGGCTTGATGATAATATAATGAAAGTATATGAAGTGTTTGTTGATTTTCTTCAAAAATTCTTTGCACTCCGATAGCATCATCATTAGCTGCGGCCATAGTAACCATTGCAAATGAACCATTAGGCCCCGGAATAGGGAAGCCTAGGCCGTTTGCCACAGAGAATTCTTCAGCTTCATTAAAGAAGGCTTTTTGCTTTTTATTAAGCTCTATACCCTCCCACATTGAACTCCATGTAAAAGGAAGTCTCTTCTTTGGGCCTTCGATAATGACGGGATCGAGCTTGTGATAGGCCTGCCCAAGATAATAACGAACCCACTCCTCAGGATAGGAGGCAAGAATTAAAGGATCTGGCTTTTTATACTGTTCATTTTTAACTAGCTGATATGCATATTTATCAAAGCAGAATTTGCGCATTATTTCGTTGAAGGCTATATCCAACCCTTCAAGATTTTGGATGCGTTGCACTTTTTCGACAAATTCCCCAATCAAATTTAATGATTGATTCGACTGCATCATAGTTCACTCCCTGTCAAGCTACCCACCTGGGTAGCTTACGGCCTTAAGGATATATGTTTTTTCTTGTTCCTGCAACCAAGGGGCGAGTATGTATCGACTAATTTCTCCCAAAAATTCGAGTGATAGGCATTATTTGGCCTCAATGCACAATTTAAGGTTTCGCGTCTTCAAGGAGCGTCTAGGCTGGGTTAGGGGTGATGGCATCAGTCGCATGGAATTTGATGAATATGATACGGATGATGCGATCTACCTGGTGAAAATTGATCCAGAGGATAATGAAGTTTCCGCCTGTACAAGGCTGATCCAAACAATAAAACCATATTTATTAGCGAATTCTTTTCGCCACTTTCTAATAGATGAGCCAATAAGGTCTGAACGGTGCTATGAGACTAGCCGTTTTGCTGCCGATCCAGATAAAAAACAGCCAAATAATATTACGGGGGAGCTGGTGGCTGCAATGCTTGAATTTGGGGTTTTTGTAAGAATGCAGAACTACGTATCTCTTTCAGATATTAGGATAGAAAAATTACTCTTACGTTTTGGTTGGGATCCGACGCCATTAGGCTTAGTAGGACAAACAGCGAATGAAGACTCGATTGCATTTATCTATACCGTTAACCAGGAAGTGTTGGATAACGTTCGGAAGAAAAGCAAAGTAGAATCTGACCTTGTTCTAAATTTAAGAGAGTTCGTGGAAAATTTAAATGTTGAAGCACTAAAGAGGGCAGCATGATCTTGTTAAAAAATGGCAGAATAAAAATGGTAGACTCGCCAAGTCTCCAGCATTTGACACTTTATGAAAAGTGTTTGCGTTATTTAATCGACGATATGCGCGATAATGGGGTTCACACAACGGCGCATATGCTGGAGATTGCAATCGCAACCCTAAGCGAGAAACAAACTCACCCACCAATAAGCCTTGAAGAAGAGGATCATATTAAGAAAACAAGGAAAAAATTAAAAAAAGCTATCAATTCTCTATAATGAAAAGGCTCAGCAAGCAATTTTTGACTTCTTCTAAAAGTATGATTTGTTGCTTATTTTCAGCTTTGATAGCATCGATAGCTTCAACTGCAGCTTTAAGTCGGGCTTGTATTTTCTTAGTGCCATCCTCTTGTCGAGCAATTTGGTTGGGGAAAAAGTAGGTTAAGGGTACGTCCAGAAATTCTGCTATAGATAATAATGTACTGGCAGAAACCCTATTTCCAGCAGTTTCATATTTCTGAATTTGTTGAAATGTAACATCAAGAGCCTTCCCTAACCTAATTTGAGACATTTTTAGTTGTTTGCGCCTTTTTTTTATTTGATTCCCGACAAAAATATCTAACTCCCTATCTTTTTCAGGAATTTTTCTTGCGCGACGCTTGGTATTTGACCTAAGATGGACTACTTTAGTCTGAATGGACTCGCCAGACATGAACTCTCCCGCTAATTTAATTCCCTTACTACTTAAACGGGTGCAGCCGGGAATTCAAGCCCTCATTTTTGCGGATAAATTTCTGCAATGGGATGATTATTTAATAGATAATATTGCTTGCGATTTTGATAAAATTACAAAAATTGGCTTTTTGAAACTTTCTTTCCTTAAATATGCTTTTGGAATGACATTCAGTGAAACGTTAGAAAATTCATTTGATAGGGACAGTTTCAAAACTTACATTGGTTTTAATATTAAGCCTACAAGTTTGAGTCTTCGTGATAGGCAGCTATTAGAATATTTTGTTTCGCCCTTTGGAAATTTGGGTGAGTTAATAGAACTCATAGATCAAGTTTTAGCGGAACACAGTATTAGGTTAGAACGTAAAAAAGGAAGTTCAGGGTTTAAATTGATGCCGTTTTTGACCCAAAAAACCGATTTAGTGGCAAATGACTTTCTAGATAAGAAAATTGCGATTTGGCTATAAATTTAATCATTATTGCCCAGCTGGGGTAAAAAGGCGGCGTAAAAATCCCCGGGGCGCACGCCAAACCGGCTTAATAGCCGTCAAAAACAATTTTAAATTGTATTGCAGTTCTGAAACCACGCGCGGCGGTGGGTATTTGCGCGTTTTATTTTAACCCAGCCCCAGCTGGGCAGTTACAATTTTTCAAAGAAAAAGAAATCTCGTTATCATTTGCCAGCAACAATGGATCTGGTTTTTCATTTGCCATATGGTCAGCTAGCTATAATGGTGTTGTAAAATGCTTAATGGTTGGCAAGGCAGTTTTTAGCCAACGCGAGGGTGGATAGGCTAAATTAATCGCCCTAAGATGCGTAAAACGGCTTATTTCCTGTGATTTTTTCATTTTTCTCCTCATGTAGGAATATATGCCACTCCAGTTGCGTTTGTCAAATAATTTCTTATGAATTTAGGTAATTATTAATCCATCTTATTTTTATCTTTAAATATTTCCCCGTTATATTTGTACACTTGTGTGATATTGGGAGTATTTAATTTTTGATCGCTGCATGTTTTTAAGAAGGTTTTTCTAACATGAATTTCTGATGGGAAGTGGTCTTTATCATGGCTCATCTCGCTTTTCCAATCCTTCAAGTCGCCTTCCTCTCCTGAGCAATTCTGTGCTGCATTAGCTTTATTAAATGTCCTTTTATTATCTAAATCTTAAACCTGAGAAAAGTTAGCAAAGTGACTCTTTTCTGGGGCGAGAAACTTTACGGGCCTAATAAGGCAGGCTTATTGCACTACTAGTGCGGTCAGAGTCTGGAGGTCCTGAGCGTTCAGATCGGACACCAGCCAATAGGCCATGTGACTTTTGCGGGTGTAAATCAGGTTATAGCCGCGCAGGCTGAGATGTTTGAGCGCAGTGTCATCACCTGCATCCGGCGCGATGAAGACGTTGATGATGTGTTTGGCGTGTTGGTATGACAACGCAGCAACTGTGTGGTTATCCAAGTAATCCAGCCGCCCGCCAAGCAATGCAAATCCTTGCGAGGCAAAATCTTTCACCGTTGGTGCAAAATCAATCTTGCCATTGAACCAAGGCTTCACCGTGTGCTGGTCAGACGAAACCACATCCGTCAAATGCTGCGCCATCAATGACCGTACATGATTGGCAACAACTTCATTGGCCACGCGGTCAGTGGCGGGGATGGTTTGAACATAGAATGTTAGGGCGATGCCGAGAATAAAGGACGCCAACATGGGTGCAAAACGCCGATAGAAAATCATGAATACGGGCGGCATGGATGCTTCTTGCCGGACGGCAGCCATCACGCGGTCATGCAATTCCGGCGGTGCGGTATGGCGTAGAGCGGCGTATTTTGGGGTCATATCTGTTTTATCAACGGTCATGATTTGTCCCCACCAGTATCTTTTTGAGCATGCCACGTCCACGCGACAGACGCGACATCACTGTGCCAATCGGTGCAGAAATAATCTTGGCAATCTGAGCATAAGGCAAACCCTCAATATCGCACAACACGATTACCTCTCTGAAAACTTCCGGCAATTCAGCAATAGCGGCACGAACAGCTTCAATGTCTTGTTTCGTTTCTATTGCCGTATCGGTGGCATCTGACAATTCAACCAGGGTATCATCTTCTAAGTCATCCAATCGCACCTGCCGCGCTGATTTTTTCAGCCAGTTATACGACTGATTACGCACAATCGTCAGCAGCCATGCCCGTGGATGCTGTTCATCAAACCGCCCCATTGCTTTGAAGGCACGCAAACAACTTTCCTGCACAATATCCTGTGCGGCACTGTCATCGCGGCACAGCCAACGCGCCAAGTTATATGCCGCATCCAAATGCGGCAGACACAGGTGTTCAAATCGGGCAACGGCTTGGGGGCGGGACACGCGGGGATATTATCTTGATTAACCCTGGCTGCAAATAAATTATTCCCGCTAAGGGAAAAATAATCTTGGGAATAAAACTACAGGGTCGGTGGTTAAGGGATTATTGAACGCTACCTAACCCGCAGGAGTCATTATGGATTTGGAAGTTAGCCGCCGCAAAGTCATGGAATGTATGGCATGGGGGCCGGGCGTGGTTTGGGCGTTGGTGGCAGGCATCCCGACCGCATTTTCTATGGATGCATTGGGCGATGATTCCGCAGGCGCAGCCGTCAGCAGTTTTTCCTTCGCGCAAATCAGCGATAGCCATATTGGTTTTGATAAGGCCGCAAATCCAGATTCCAGCGGCACTTTCCGCGATGGCCTTGCCATCCTGAAAAACAGCGTCGTGAAACCATCTTTTTTAATCCACACAGGCGACATCACGCATTTGTCCAAGGCCGAACAGTTTGATACCGCCGCGCAAATGGTCCGAGAGTCCGGTTTTGAAACCCATTACGTGCCCGGCGAACATGACATGGTGGATGAGGATAACGGCAAACTTTACATGGACCGCTATGGCAAAGGCACCAAGGGTGCAGGCTGGTATAGTTTTAACGACCATGGCGTGCATTTTATTGGTTTGGTAAATGTTGTTGACCTGAAAGCGGGTGGCATGGGTAATCTCGGCCAGGCGCAACTGGATTGGCTAAAAAATGATTTGTCGGTGCTCAGTGCATCAACGCCGATTGTGGTCTTCGCGCATATTCCGCTGTGGACAGTTTACGAACAATGGGGTTGGGGTACCCAAGATAGCGGCGAAGCACTTAGCTATCTGAAACGCTTTGGCTCGGTCACCGTGTTGAACGGTCACATCCATCAGGTTTTCCAAAAAGTGGAGGGCAATGTGTCTTTCCATACCGCACGCGCAACAGGGTTTGCGCAACCCGCACCGGGCACTGCGCCAGCACCTGGCCCGATGGTCGTGCCTGCCGGACAGTTGAAGAATTATCTGGGCGTGACCACGGTTTCGGTAACGCCAAATCAACCCAGATTGCTCATCAACGATGCAACACTTGCTTAACGGAGAAACAAATGAAAAAAAGATTCATCCTCGCCATCACCCTGAGTATCCTCACCACTGCTTGCTCGGCCTATGCCCAAAGCGGCCGGGTCGAGCCTGCCCCAACGCATAACATGCATATGATGATGGTTGCCGACAGCAATCCCGATACAGCCAAGGCTGTTAAAACTTCCGACATTACGATTTCAAATTTCACCTTTGCACCGGTAAAAATCTCCGTCCCTGTCGGCACCAAAGTCACCTGGACGAATAAAGACGATACGCCGCACCGCGTGATGGTGATTGAAACCAAGGCCAAATCCGCCGCGCTGGATAGCGATGCCAGCTTCTCAACGACGTTTGATACGCCCGGAACCTATCATTACTTTTGCACTATGCATCCGATGATGAAGGGTGCGATTGAGGTTACGGCGGCAAAGTGACAAGAATTAGAGTCGGATCATTTCCTACTTTTTTAAATGAGAAAAGTTGGCAAAAGACTCCTACAGCAAGCAGTCCTATACAACTTGTTCTCATGGCGAGTCTCGCCAAACTGAAAATCGCCTACTGAGAAAAATGCCCCATTTCAGGTTATATTCTCCATTCTCAGTGGTTTGGCAAAAATAACGATGCGCGTATTGCCGCGGAATTGCCGCTTATTTAGCGATTTTCTCAGTAAATCATAGGAATATATGACTAAATGGCTGGGGTGCTAGGATTCACAAAATTACACAACTTATTGATTTATAACGCATAATACAAAACGAGCCGAGATAAAGAACCCCCGAAAGTACCCCCTAAAATTTACAGAGCAAACCTCATTCGAACTCGGGATTCCCAGGTTATTCTCAACAATGACCACAACACATTTTTGAACGAATAAAAATGAAATTTTATAGGCCCAATGCGCCCGTAAGCACACCACATGCACGGCTAGCTTCCTCTATTGGCGGCCGGATAGTTCTGAAATTTACGGTTTCATCGTTAATTCTTGTGAAATCAGCCTCCGTAAACTGCCATGCTTTCATAATTCTGGGCGTCGGCCTGATTCCCGGCCAGATTGCGACACTCAGAAATGTTCTGGCTGGATTATCGGCAGGCACAGTAACTCTTTGGGACAGCTCCATTCTTTCAGCTTCGGGAAATCGAGCTACTTCCTCAAGTGAAAATGTATCATGTATGGATGGTAAAATCCTTATTCCGACGCCAGCAGAAAACTTCTCCCCATAGAGTACAACAATATCTTCTGTAATCGTATCAGGAATTCTTCTGGCTATAATTGGGAGATAATGTTGAATGTGCCGATATTCATGAGCTGCCATCATATCCTGCACAATTGCAGGCGTGATGGCCGCACGAGCATTTTCATTATCACAAAAGCGTTGGGCATTGCCTTCATTCCACATACACCAGTCGGCAAAATGCTCTATCTCAAACTGAGAGAGGATTTTCCGCCAAAGGGCCGTGGATGCGTTACCTTCCAATAATTTCGTGAATAAATGATACACATTACTAACCTCAGCGTGATCCAATATTTGCTGTTGTGCCGCAGGATCAGGGCTTGTCCCGCCCTCTTGGTGCCCATCCACTGGACTGGATGAGAGTGCCATAGAATCTTGCCGCGGAGCCAACCAGACTATTTGCCGTGTATCCGCAGTAATAATCACCATATCGCTACCAGAGCTGCCGCCAAAACCCTTAAGATTGCCACAGCAGGTTCGCGCTACGCCGTCATATCCGCCTTCGTTAAGATCTAAAACAGTTGCGCCAAAGCCATTCGCACCGGCTTCCAATTGTGCGCGCATAACAATATCCGCTGCATCGGCAACAAGAATATAGGTCGGAGAAGTCTCTAAAAGTTTTTGGGATGAGCCTTGTATAAGGCCAACGATATACGGATCATCAATCTCTGCCTTCTCTAATTCAGAGAAAATGATGCGTTGAATCGTATAAAAACTGAAACCATAAACATTGGGGGGAATCTCAAGAGATGAAACATCCCAGCTCTCAACCGGCATAACCCTTTGATCGGGGTCCGCATGAACACCCGGCGCGTAGTTGAACTGAACATAGCTTGTAATTTGCTCGGCCATATACGACTTCCTTGATAATCTTAGCTAAAACCTACCGTCAGGCCTTCTAGAAAGCAAGAAAATTGACAGAAAACTGCCATGTTTTAGGAAATTAGGCCAAAATTGGCCAAAATCACATCGGTTATTAGGACGCGCGAATCACCTCTTGCAATTACCGAATCATATCTGTTATACTTGTGTTCTATCACCCCTACGGTTTCGACCGTAGGCCGCAAGGGCCTCGCAAGAGGCCTTTGCCTTTTCTGGGAACCGCCAATGCGAACAAACATCTACATAGATGGCTTCAACTTGTATTATGCCAGCTTGAAAGATACTCCCTACAGATGGCTTGATCTTAAAAAATTGTCTGAATTGCTCCTGAGAGATACCAATCAAATTCACAAAGTCAAATTATTTACCGCAAAAGTTAGCGGCACCGAAAAGGACGTATCCAAACCACAGCGACAGGATAGATACTTTGATGCGCTGAAAGCCTATATCCCTGAGATGGAGATTTATTTGGGGCACTTCCTTACCCATCCCGTAAGGATGCCACTGGCCAAGCCGACTACCGGTCAAAAATACGCCGAAGTAATCAAAACCGAAGAAAAAGGTTCAGACGTTAATTTGTCCGTCCATTTTCTTAATGACGCATGGCTAAATGATTATGATTGTGCTGTTATTGTATCCAACGATAGCGATTTAGCACAGGCCATGCATCTGGTAAGGAAACATCATCCCAATAAATCCATCGGATTATTTACACCAGAACGGCGCAATGTAGCTAACGAACTGGGTCGCAAACCACGTGCATCAAAACAATTAGCGCAACATGCGCATTTTCACAAACACATAACACCAAGTTTGTTGGGACAAAGTCAGCTGCCGGAAACCATACCTGGAACGAATTTAACCCGCCCTCAGGAGTGGCGTTAAGCTATCGCATTGCATTTGCTAAACGTTATAGTATTTTAACCATGCACACTGAGTCAACGAACCCTTGACCTTTCCCTGATACTGTATTCTGTTCGGTATGATCATCTCAGCGGTATGGTGTAAATATGGCTACGTTTAAAATTTTTGGGAAAGTTGAACCGCCTTGGTACAGCTTTGACTTAGAGTTTGAGCCGCAGATAGGCTATAGGATCGACGAGGTTGATATCGACCTAAAGGCTACAATAACAATCAAAAAGTCGATCATTACCGTCACATGTGAAACCAACCGTTGGAATGAAGAGATTCTAGGTTGGGTTCTTCAATATGTATATGATTGGGTTAGTTCCATAATAGATTTGTTTGTTTTTTCAGCAGGAATGGTTTTGCACTTCCACCTAGACAAGTCTGAATATCCTGATGGATCAGAGCATCTACTAATAGGAAAAGCACCAGACCTCGCAGCCATAGCCACCGTTTGCAGGGTAACTGATGATGATGGCCGTGTGCATGTCAATATGATCGATCTTATGAAACTCATGGTTACAAATCCGACTCTAATGCTCGCACTGCGTGATCTGGTTTCTGCAATCCGCTACGGGAATAACAGTCTCACAAATTGCGGTCGCGTAATTGAAGCTTTACGCAAAGCGTTATGGGGAAAAGATGAGAAAAATAACACTGAACGAGAGCAAGCGTGGGAAAAAATGCGTAATACGTTGCGAATATCTAGGCCATATTTGGAAGTTATTACAAGTGCTTCAAGCGCACCCCGCCATGGGTCATCTGCTTATATCACATCGGCAACACGGCAGGATGTTTTGAGAAAGACGTGGACTGTGATGAATCGTTTTCTGCAATATCGTCTTGGCAACGATCAACCGTTATCGGAAACGGACTACACACCACTGGAATGATGAAACTGCGCGTAGTGAAGTGTGAGGAAATTATTCAGGGCCAAAAAGAGGAGGTAATCAAAAAATAACTGTGTACAATTCCTAGATGACCACTGCAACGATGCCTGCTTCGGCCATCATAGATATGGCAAGACGAGCAAAAACATTGTACGGTGCAGACAATGAATTCTATCCCAGTTTATCTTGTAGATGCCTTCACCGACCGGATTTTTGGCGGCAATCCGGCGGCGGTTTGTCCGTTGCCAGCGTGGTTGCCTGATGAAATACTGCAAGTCATCACTATTGAGCATAACCAATCCGAGACTGCATTTTTTGTTCCTACGCCGGACGGATTCGAAATACGTTGGTTTACCATTCTGGATGAGATTAATTTATGCGGTCATGCAACCCTGGCATCGGCGCATGTGATCTTTAACCATCTATCTTATCCTAAAAATGAGGTTCATTTTACCACGCGCTTTTCTGGAGATTTAACAGTTAAAAAAGAAGATGGCTGGCTGACCCTTGATTTTCCATCATGGCCGCCACAGGCAATCAATAAAATACCAGATGCGGCTATCGCTGGGTTAGGCGGCGCACGACCTCAACAGTCATATTTAAAACGTGATTATATGTTTGTGTTCCCGAATCAGGATGACATCATCAACATCAAACCGGATTTTAAAATCCTCGGCCAGCTTGGTCGCTCAACTTGTATTACTGCACCCGGTAAGGATTGCGATTTTGTCAGCCGGTCTTTCTGGCCGGGTGACGCTGTGGAAGAAGACCCGGCAACAGGTTCCACGCATAGTATGCTGGTGCCGTATTGGGCGGAACGCCTGGGGAAAAATAAACTTTTCGCGCGGCAACTCTCAAAAAGGGGCGGTGAGTTCCACTGTCTGTTGCAAGACGAACGCGTCATGATCAGTGGTCAGGCGCAAACCTATATGTCCGGTACAATTTATCTGCCCTGATACAATCTGTTTACCTCTCTATCACTAACCTGAGAGAGACTGTCGGAGCGTCTTTCACCGCGTTCTGACGAGCCGATGCATGCGGACGTGACCTTCCGCGCGTGCTTGCACGGCACCATCAGCTGCCACGTCAATCTGATTGCCGATATCCAGGTACTTCACGCGGTAGGCGGTTTTGTCATCCACCGGCTTGACCAGGATTTCCTGAGATGGGGTTTTCAGCAGCAGCAGATTGGCTTTTTCCGTGCGGTTCAGCCCTGCAAACGCATATTGGCCGATGTCCTTGTCCGTATATGGCCGGTGCGGCAAGATATGAGAGAACCCGCGTGCACGTTTTTCATTGCGCTCGGTAATGTATTTTCTCGCCACGCCCTCCGGCGTTTCTTGCCTGTGGGTGACCTGTGATAATCTTTCTGCCCGCAGATTCTTGCGCTGCGCTTCCAGGGCCGGATCAGTGAAGGTCACGTTGAACAGGTTGCTGCCGGCAATCTGCATCATGGCGGTTTTAAACTTCTCCGTGCCTTTGACCTCAAGGTTGTCGCCGAAGCGCCTGATTGCAAGCTGCAGGACCGATTTCAGCTGATCGTCGCTGAGATTATCGGATAGCCGGAATGCCTTGCCGTCATCGCGGATGATCTGGCGGTCGCCACGGTAATGCACGATGCCGCGCTTGGTCACGTTATCAATCTTAAGATTAATCGTGGGAACTTGGCCGCTTACCATCGTTACGCCCGCTGCCGTGAGCACATTGGCATTACTATGCGGCAAGGTGCGTTCATAACGGTTGGCCAATACGGCCAAAGCCTGGGTATTACCCTGCTTAGCCTTTTCCTTAAGCCAGTCATACCAGATTAGTCGCTTACTATCGGCATACATCTCACGGCGGTTCTTGATGTAATCCTCGTTGATCCGGCGGATTTTCTTGAGCAGGTTGTTGTTGGCATGGGAATACAACATATTCCTGGCCCAGCGCCCCTTCACCAAACGAAACAGGCTGCGCTGCTGCCGGGCCTCACGCTTGGCGGTTTCAATGCGGCGTTTCCGATCTTCGTTGGCATCACGCTCGGGGCCGCTTTGCCGCGCTTTAATACCGGCACGCTCCCGCTGATATTGCTGCCACAACACTGTGGTATTCACCTTGGAAGCCATGGGCCTGATCTGATACTCAGCTTTCACTTTGGCGTTTTGATGATCCAGCGCCGCACTGGCACGGAATGCGCCAAGTCTCTTTTCCAGCGCATGTTTGGACAATTGCCGGTCAATGGAACTGGCTTTGGCGCCGACGGTGCCGTTGGTGATAATCAACCCGTTGCCGCGCGGCAGGATTTGCAGACGATTGTGTGCAAGAACTTCATGCAATGACTCCCATGACGGTGCTGCCAATAAATCATTCAGGCATCCGCGCTTCACCCAGCCGATCAAAGTTTCAATTCCGGCGGACTGTTCCATGTCCCGGGCTTTGGCCGCGCTCTTGGTCAGGCGCGGAATGTGATTATCTTGTTGAAGGCCGTATTCAATTTCCAGCTTACTGGCCAGCGCGCCCAGTTTGGGCATGTCGTAATAAGGTTCCAGTGCCGTCAGTTTATCGGGATGGATTTTATTGATCGCGACATGGATATGCAGGTGATCGGTGTCATGATGCACGGCACTGATGCGCTGGTGTTCGCCGTAGCCCAGTTCCTTGCAAAACCGCTCCTCTATCTGTTTTAAAACTTCAGGCGTCGGCTGTTCCCCTGCACGGAAGGAGATCAATAGGTGATAGGTCTTATCCAGCTTACTGCGGATGTTCTGCCGCTGCACGCCTTCAACCTCCTGCGCCGCCCACCAGGGATCGGTTGCATGGCAGTTGGTGACCGTAATAGTTCCCACCCGTTCATGCTTGTCCTGGGCGTGGGTGATATAATCCGCTAGCTTGCTAAAGCTGCTGACATTGACATTGCGCATCGGGATGCGTTTCGGGATCATAGTTTTTTCACCGTGTCCGACAAAGCCCGCTGGTTCGCCGTCAGGTCCTGGAACAGCCGCTGCACATCTACGCGGCTGACCTGGCCGCCTTCAAAGCGTTCATCATTGGACAGCCACATCTTGAGCAGACCGCCCAATCGTCCCTGGTCGGCATTCAGTTTGGAGAGTTCTACCACTGCGCGGTAGTCCAGCACGGATTTGGGAAAATAATTGCAGCCAAGCTTCCGCAGGTAAGCCGATACGCTCAGACCGCAATGCTCGGCATTCGCCTTGATGGCCTCTTCCTCATCCGGCAGCACCAACACGCGCAGACGCCGCACGCGTTGCCGTGATAATTGTTTTGTCGTCATGCAACCCCAAACCTTTCCCGCAAAGCGCAAAATGTCGTTGAGCCGCAGGCGAATAAGACACGCAAGGTTGCGCCAACGCATGTTGGCCAACATTGCATATCCTGCCCGCAACTTTAGTGGGTATTAACGCTAGATTATTTGTATCTTTTTTCTATACTGGCAAGAGCAGCGCCCACCACGCAAGAGTCCGAGGACGTCCCATAACGTCCGAAAGAAAAATTTATTTTCATCGACAGAGAATTACGAGGATTCTTTACGCCAAAGGGGAACGGTAGTGTGGAATGCGAGATATCCTCGCCAAGCCTATTATGAATACTCCAGCAGATTGAGCAGAATATAGATGCCAAATTATATGGGATGCTGTTCTTTGGATTGAAACACCAACATACTCAAAACCGTTACGGCAACGATGCCGACCGAGGATGCCACAGTCAGCCCAATCATGTCATTCAAATTGCTGTAAACGAATAATGGGATGCCGCCGACAAGCGCAATGGTAACGCCGACCTTCACGCCCAGGCTTGTGACCCGCTTCCAATAGAAACTCAAAACAATCGGTGCGGCAACACAGGCGGCAATTGTGTTGAACACCCACCAGAGGTATTTGAGACCAAAGCTGGGAATTTCAACTACCAGCGCAGCAATCAGAAATCCTATAAGCGTAACCCCAACCATCGCCAGCCGCCCGCGCTGGATAATTTTCTGGTCTAGGATGCCTTTGATGGTTTCTTCTGCTACGGTAAGCGGTTCGCCGCGTGCATCTTTTTCGTGCACCTGCATTTCTTCGTAAGAATAGCGCGTGCAATTCATGGCGTATAACGCACCGGCGGCGCACATGCCGGAATCAAGTGTCGCGCACAGGCCGCCCAGCATCATAACCAGAAAAGCAATTACCGCCCACGCAGGTAGAAAATGCCGAACCACCGCAACGCCAATCATGGATGCATCCACACCGGCGGGCAGTGAAATTCCGAACGCCGGATTTGCGCCGATGAAGCCGAGCAAGGCAATGGCTATCGGCACAATGCCGAATAACAAACCCGCGACGATGTAAGCGCGGATAAGGCCGGATTTTTTAATGGCAAATGCCCGTTGCCAATGTTGCTGGTCTGACAATGAGCCTGATATCAAACCGATGCTGGTCACGATGCCGAAATTGAAGGCAACTTGCGCGTCAAACAGGCTTTTATGTTCACCTGTCACGCCGCCAATGCCGCCAAGGATTGCTTGTGCACCGCCCGCCGCTGAAATCGTCCAGGGCACAATTACAATGATTGCGATAAGGATAAGGCCATATTGCAGAAAGTCCGTGACAATGGATGCGCGCATACCGGAAATCAGGCTGTAAATCAGTGTTGTTGCGGCGAGAACCGTCATCACCGCGAATAACGGAACACCTGTCAGCAATGAAAAAATATTACCGCCCGCGTAGAGTTGCACTGTGACGGCCATTACCTGATACCAAAAGAAGGGCACCAAGAATAAATTGCGGGTGCCTTTATCAAATCGTTTTTCAATCCATTCGGGTTGGGTGTAGCCCGCAGGTAATAAGTCACGGATTTTTACAGCCAATGGGGCAATGACCATCAGACTCAACATATTCGGAAACACAAACCAGAACAGCCCAGGGATACCCTGCTGATATGCCTGTTGTGTGCTGACAAACAGTGCGGGTGCCCAAATCCAAGTAACAGCGATAGAAATTGCGCCCAGCCACCATGGAACATTCCGGCCCGCAGCCATAAAACCGGACGCGGTGTGCCAGATTTTGCCGCGTGACGCGAATGATGTGATAAAAATCATCACTGCCGCAAAGACAAAGAGCAGGATAAAACCTGCCTGCTGGTTTAGTACGTTCATGGGTGGTTCCCCGTCCCGAGCATTATATCTTGTCGCTAAACCCCATGCAACCAACGCCTATTAACTTTTACGATTAATGATCTCTGGCCAAAAATACAAGAGAATGATTGCCAGATCAGATAAAATTGTTTTTTAGGTTTATAGACTTTGCTACGCTGTGTGGTATGAAATTTGCTAACTAGAAAGTTTGGCGGGGACACAATGGACGAAACTAACTACGACGCAATCAGCTATAAAGCGCCATTTATACGTGAAGTGGTTCTAAAGTTAGATTTCCCTACCCCCATTACGGAGTTTGCAGATTCATTGCCGCAAAGTCTTGCAAATATAATTATTGGACAATTTCCAATTGCGGAACCGAGAAAAACTCAAGCTCATTCAGTTGCTATATCTAATAATGCCCAAGAACCATCTAATATTAGTGTTCAAGCATCTCAAACCGAAATGAGGGATTGGCTTTATCATGGAATAAATAGAGATAAAACTTTAGTCTTAAATCAGAATACCTTCATTGCAAGCTTCCGTAAATATACAAGTTTTGAGAATTTTCAGGAGAATATTTACCCATCTGTAGATGAATTATTTCGCTTATACCCCAATCTTCATATAAACCGGGTAGGCTTGCGCTATATAAATGTTATTGAACAAAAAGTCGCAAAAAATCCATTAGTATGGAATAAGTTAATCAATAAATCACTTCTATCTAGTTTAGATTTTGCTAATACAGAAAAAGAAAAAATTTCACGTGCATTTAGCGTCCTCGAATTTAATTTCGACGGCGAGTTTATTACTTTCCAGTATGGAATTTCAAACCCTGATTACCCAGCACCAATACGGCAGAAACAGTTTGTGCTTGATTTAGATGGGTATTCAATTGGTGCCTTTGGCAAGCTTGAAATGAAAGAATGTGCAAAAAAAGCACATAGTAGAATACAAAAGATTTTTGAGAGTGCTATATTGGACGATACGCGTAAAATTATGAATGCAGAAGACAATTCATAGGTTGCTTGCAATGGCGAACGAGTTACCACAACCCTTTGACCCTAAATACTTTCCTGGCTCTGCAACAGAGCCAATAGAAAAAAAGCCGCCCAACATAGATAACAAGATAGTTGTATCTGAAAAGAAATATGGCATTTCCAAGCCCAGGAAAATTGTCGTGCGTGCTAGGATTGTCAATGATTAGAACGACTAAGGTTGAAATAAAAAATATTCAAAGAATATCCCAGGGAGATATTTTTAGGAATGTGGACCTAATTCAATCTGTTTCTGAAAGTGAGGGGAATATAGAGATACATAAAATCTCCTTTCCTCTTATCATTGTATTAACACAAGACTGTGATTTAGAACAGGACAATAGGTTCAGATCAGAGCCAGGCATTCCCAATCAGGATAAATACCTTCTCTCGGTTTTAGTCGCACCTCTTTACAATGCAGAGCATGTGTATACTGGAGAGCATTTATCAGAACTGTCAATGACAATGCGAACCTTCGACAGAAAATCAAATAGTGTAATGAACCCTTTGCAAAATAATTCTAATCCGAGATATCATTATTTAAATTTTCCAACCGATGTGGCTATCGTCCCCTCGATTATTGATTTCAAGCATTATTTTTCAGTTGATGTAGAAGAGCTTAGACGCCTTTTTTCAGAAAAGTATATATGCAGCGTTTCGGAATTGCATAGAGAAGATGTTAGCCAAAGATTCACTAGCTTCTTGGCACGAATTGGGTTGCCCTAATTCTGGCAAGGTTATCGGCCTTCCTTGGAATGGATTTCTTCACTGGCTTCGTCCAAATAATCGGCCCACCATTGCATCATTTTTTTGCGTTCTGGCAAGTATTCCGCGTGATTATAAACACCGCGAACTTTTTTGCGCTCCATATGCGCCAACTGACGCTCAATCGCATCCCCCTTAAAACCGTTTTCATTTAAAATCGTTGATGCGGTATGGCGGAAACCGTGACCGGTTGCGCGATCCCGGTATCCCATACGGTAAAGAGCATACAAAATGGTATTTTCGCTCATGCATTTGATCGGCTTGAATTGGTTGGTAAATACGTAATTCCAGGAACCCGTATATTTCTTCATTTCCTGCAATATTTTCACGGCTTGTTCGGACAACGGCACAATATGCGCTGTGCGCATTTTCATCCGTTCAGCAGAGATACGCCATTCGGACTTGTCAAAATTAATTTCAGGCCATTGCATCCCGCGCAATTCGGCAGTCCTAACAAAGGTCAGTACCAGCAGTTTCAGTGCTAGTTTAGTTTGAATATTGCCGTCATAAGTTTCCAGCCTTTGGAAAAACTCGGGCAGATCGACAGCATCCAGGTGCGCGTAATGTTTTTTCTTCGGTGTTTTGAGCGCGCCCTTGAGATTAATTGCCGGATTATCCTTCGCGCGGCCTGTCACAATCCCAAACATAAAAATCTGGCTGCAAGTCTGCATGGCGCGCTGGGCCATTTCTAGAGCACCGCGTTTTTCAATCAGACGCAAAACAGACAGTAGTTCGGGCGCGCTAATATTGGCGATGGGGCGAGCGCCTAGCTTCGGGAAAACATCAGCTTCGAGGCGTTTCAGCATAAATTCCGCATAGCGCGGGGTCCAAATTTCCTTGCGGCTTTCATGCCATTCGCGCGCAATGGCTTCAAAACTATTTTCGTGGTTAATTGCAACTTGACGTTTTTCCTCTTTTTTGGCTTCGCCTGGATCATTACCCGCCGCCAGTATTTTTCGCGCTTTCGCATGCGCTTCCCTGGCTTCCACCAATTTAACATCTGGGTAAGTTCCAAACGCCAACAGTTTTTCTTTACCGAGCCAACGATATTTATACCGCCAGCGTTTTCCACCCGATGGATGGATCAACAGATAGAGTCCACCGCTGTCAGGAAGCTTATAAGGCTTCGTTTTTGGCTTCGCATTTCGTATGGCGGTATCGGAAAGCGGCATGGGGGTACCTCTGATTTCAAGAAGTCGGAGACCCCCTGAGGTACCCCCAATTATACCGGATGTCAAGGAACTTCCCCGGACGTCCTGGGACGCTAAATGGCCAAAATACCCTTGTATTCATTGGTGTTTTCGGACTTCTTGGGACGTCCTCGGACTCGAGAGTGGCTGGGGTGCTAGGATTCGAACCTAGGAATGGCGATACCAAAAACCGCTGCCTTACCACTTGGCTACACCCCAACTGCGGCGCATTTAGACAAAAATCACCCGATTTGGCAAGCGTTTAGGTGTTAATTCGCCGTAACTGAATATTCACACAAATTTGGTAAAATTTTATGAGTGGTGCGGGTAGGGGCGATTCAGTTAAATTTGCTGGAATAGCGCGGGAAGGCATAGCCATGACGGATAATGATAAACCATCGAATACAGGTGAATCTTTGGAAAAGAAGGGGGGGGCTGGCTCGATTGACCCTTTGAACCCGCCTGTGGGCATGTCGGCCAGTCAGGTCGCGAAATGGCTTAATTTGGGCCGTAAAATCTTTGCCCGGAATGAAGCCTCCCAACAGGCCGCTCAAGAAGCCCGCATTAAAGCGGAGGCAGACGCGGCTGCCAGGGCCCATACGGCGGAACTTAAAGCCGCCCGGATCGCCGCGGTGCGCGCCAGCGCTGAGGAGACCAGCCCCAAAAAGGTAAGTGGCGGGCAAGTCGCCGCGTTTCTTTGGATGCCGCAGATCAATTTATCTTTGCGTGGCCTTGCGCTGCCCTTGGCGCTTTTGGTTCAGACCTTTGCCCAAATCCTGGCAGCGGTCAGTTTGATCCCGCCTGACCATCCAGCCCTGACTTTCAGCGGTGCGAAAAAATTTCGTTTATTCCAATTAATGGAAGAGGCCAAAATCAACCTGCCGCCGGCGAAGCTGATGTGGGCCGGGATAAAAACGAATGCAAGGGACGAAGCCGCCGCTGCGGCACGCGTTTTCGTGACGCGGCAATATGTTGTTTTCATCAGCGCGATCGGGGTTTTGGTTTCCGGCTCTCTGACAATCATTGTCGGCTTGATGCGGGTGATGTTCGGTGTTGCTCATGCCTATGCGCAGGGTGCTCCGACGTCGGGTGGCGGGGCGAATAGCGGTACATTAGCTGGTATTAACTCCATGCCTGCCAACACGGATCTCGCCTCTGCTTATATCGACGCGATTTTCGGCACGGGCACGGGTTCCTCTGCGCCAAGTGCAATTACAAAGAGCCTGGGTGCGATGCTGCAATTTTACAGTTCTACAGTGCTGATTTTCGCAGGGATTATCGTTTTGTGGATTGTTATTTCGGCTGTTGCGGAAACCGCGCGTACCGGCGTGCCGTTCGGCAAAAATTTCAACCACGTCTGGGCGCCGATCCGTTTGATTGTCGCGCTTGGGTTGCTGGTGCCGCTCAGTTCCACAGGTCTGAACAGCGGACAATGGATGATCCTATCCCTCGCCAAATGGGGCAGCGCCCAGGCGACCCAGGTCTGGTCGACCTTTGCGGATAGTATGGTTGGAACGAATGGGGGCGGAGGCGGTGGCACAAGTACCTCGACCGGTATCGCAAGTTTGCCTTTGGATCTTAATTCGAACCAAGTTTTTGCCCAAAACTTGTTCCAAGTGCTTTTGTGTCAGGCGGTGAACGATACTTATAATACAAATAGTAAAATATCAACGAAAACCACGACCGTCGGGGCAATGGGGTCTGTGCAAAGCGTAGGCCCCACTGGAACGACGCCGACGCAGCTACCGCCCTCGGCCACTTTGCCTTCCACAACTGCATTTACTTCGTCCGGTGGCGTAAATTGCGGTTCCTATACCGTCCAAGTGCCAAATCCGGCTAGCGCGAATTCAGGCTCGGGCTGTCCGGGAGGAGCCAATTCAAGCGGCTGCATACAGGCAGCTGTTGGTCCCACACAACAGGCAATTATGAGTACGCAAAGTACGGCAACACAAAACTTGGTTACAGCTCTAACCCCACTCGCCAACGAGATTGCGCAGGATGCCCTTAAGCAGGTTATACCTGGCGGGACAGATGGCTGGACACTGGACCAACAGGCGGAGTACGCCAAGTTCCAAAGCGCTTTCACCAATAATGGTTCAGGCGGCTATATGGATCAGCTCCAAAGTTCGCTTAAAACCGCGCTTGGCACCTATAACGCAAGTTTAGACCAGCAACTCAAGCAAATGGCGAAGGTTCATGGCTGGATTTATTCTCCCATTTGGCTGGCGAGTATTGCCGCTGCGAATGGCCAGGTTGGGGATACTTCCAGATTGGTTCCTTCGGTGAGCACACCGATCATTGTCAGTGAAGGCGCGCCTTTTTCCGATCCCACAGGTAAGAACATGTGGATCGCGGCTCAAAATTTCGTCAAAACTTGGGAACCGTCCAATGTTTCCGCGCTCAATTCTCCAACCGGGAAGGCGGGCAGTTTTATTCAAAACGCGCTCACCAACATGACCAATGATATCGGTGGGAATCCATTGGGCAGGATCGGCGTTTACGGCCAGGAATTTCTGGAAATGGGCTTTAAGTTGATTTTACCGCCGGAGGTGGTAAAATGTTATGACAACCCGGGTTATGATCAACCTGTAACTGCGACTAATCCAAATGGTACTCCTAGTCCTTGTAGTTTTGTATTAACGGATTCTGGATATTCGAATGATGCAGATGGGCTGAAAAGTTATAAAAATCAAACCCATTTGGGCGGGGGCGGCGCAACCGTATTACCTAACCCGGCGGTTGATCAAGGTTTGCGGGACAAGTTAGAGGCCCTAACTGCAAGCGAAACCACAACCCGCAGCGTGCTTTATCCTTTGGGAATGATTTTGATTTCATTCGGCTTTACGGCATACATTCTAACTCTTATTCCACTCACGCGCTTTGTGCTGGGTATTTTGGGCTGGTTTCTGTTGTTATTCGAAGCAGTTTTGGCCGCACCGCTGGTTTCTTTGTCGCTCTTAAAAACCGATGGCGAGGGTTTTGCGCCGCAACAGTTCCAATCAGCCATGACGATGCTGCTAGGTGTGATTATCCGGCCGATGTTGATGGTATTCGGTCTGGTATTGGGATTGATCGCCTTTAACGCGATTATTCAGATCGCCAACCTGTTATTTGTGCCGACGGTGGTAAATTTAAACACAACCTCGGATTCCAGTTATCTTTCTCTTGGCGTTTACATCATCTTTTACGGCACGCTGGCCTATACGCTGGCCAATTCCGCGTTCAAGGCGATTGATCTCTTGCCCAACTTTGTCATGGGCTGGATCGGCCAACGTATGGAAAGCCGCGCCGACGACGCGATTATGGTGCAACAGCAAGCCAGCGGTTATATGCAAACCCTAGCCTACAGCGCGCGCGGTGGTTTGGATAGCTGGGGGCAAAAGTTGCAGGCGGAGACAAGCTGGCAAAAAGCTAATGATACCTATCAAGCTAATCTTGCGAAAGGTATCAAAGATCCGATTCAAAACCCGTCACCAGGGCAAGAACCTTATCCTGAAATGAGTGCCATGGCGAAACAAGTTAGAACTAATCGACAAACACGACAACAAGGTAGTTTAGGCAAAACTGGCGGACATTGAGATTATTAAAACTATCCGACACTAGGCGAGGGAGGGGGATTAGATATATAGGGTAATTTTAGATCAGGTATAAAGCTTATTATCATTTTCCGATTAAGTTCACGGAATGGATCTTGATTAGGCTTTTTATAAGCTGAAAATTCGTTCTTTAATGCGGTTGCAAGATCACTTTGCGACGATTTCATTTGCCCATAAAAATCTTTCATATCATCCAGGATACCATTTCTGAAGTCTCGATCGTCTTCAATCTTTTTAACGATTCCATTAATGTTAGCAGGAGCATTGGCATTTCGATATGCAGACCAAGTAAACCCGTCATCTACAGGACTGCAAATTGCTCCTGCTATCTCCCGAATTCTACCATGAACAGTTTCAATGATGGCAAGGATATCTGCTTTAGTCTCATTATTACTAGCATCAAATAATGTTTTTAAATCTGGGAACCTTCCCGGATTGTCAGCAAAGAAAAAACGGTTGCCGTCATTTGGGTCATTAAATTCTTTACTGCTATAGGGAACAATTGGCTTAGTGGTTCCGGTATAATACCCCATCGAAGACATCGACGCCGCAGTATAAAGCTTCAAAACCGTATGGATGGTTTCGTATTTCTTCTCCCACGTCGGTTCGGCGAAATTATAAGTTTTTGCTTTTACCGTAGTCGTGACAGGGGTATCGTCGCTCAATTTCGCGCCATGGGCAAAGGCGGGAGCCATAGCGGAGGTCGCAACCGACGCCAGCGCGAGACCCTTTAACAGGTTCCCGCTGGTTTTGACTGCATATTGCGCACCGCGCTTTAACAAGTCTTTTGCACTCATGACTCGCCTCTAGGTTTACTAGATTGAGTATAATACACATTTTACGTTACGAATCAATGACCTGATTAATTGCAAATTAACTCTTTGTAATATTTGGATTTTAATAGTCCACGCGGACAAAATACAGCCCCCCCGCCGGGGCCGTGACCCCGGCAACGGCCCGATCCCGGGCGGCGAGGATTCTGGGGATGTCATCCGCCGGGCGCTGGCCCCGGCCGATCTCAACCAGCGTGCCGACCATATTCCGGACTTGATGATGTAAAAACGCCGGGGCGGAGCATTCCAGCCAAATTTGATCTTCACGCGGCGTGATCGTGAAATCGAGCATCTGCCGCACCGGATTTTTCGCTTGGCATGCAACAGAACGAAAGGACGTAAAGTCATGCTGCCCAATAAAATCCATCGCCGCTTTTTGCATTACGGCCAAATTTAATTTATGCGGCAAATGCCAGACACGGTTGGCCAGCAACGCGGGCGGCGCGGGCCGGTTTAAGATTACGTAACGGTAATAACGTTTTTTTGCACTGAATCGCGCGGAGAAATTTTCGTCCACGGCCTCAGCACTGATTGCGATAATCGGATGAAAGCGCAAATGCGCATTCAAGGCGTCACATAATTTATTCGGCGTGATCTCGCGCGCGATATCGATGCTAATGACTTGCCCCAGCGCGTGAACGCCTGCGTCCGTCCGGCCGGCGACGATGGTTTTCGGCGCTTCCGGATTAAAAGCGGCGAGGGCGTTTTCAACGATATTTTGAACACCCTTCCCATTCGGCTGTTTTTGCCAGCCGTCGAAATTTGTCCCATCGTATTCCAGAACGATTTTATAACGCATCGCGGGATTTTAAATTCAGGCCGCTGAGGAACGTGCGGCCATCGACGGGTGATTTCCCAGGACGCTGTGCTGACAGAATACGTAATGCGCCTTCGCCGCAGGCGATGGTGCCGTCGCTATGTAAAACCGCGCCGGGTGAGCCGTTTTCCATCACTGTTTCCGCGGATAAGACTTTTATATTCTCACCATGATGTTCAAACCACGCGCCCGGCCAGGGGTTTAATGCGCGCACCATGCGGTGAAGGTCATTCGCCGGTTTATTCCATTCGATTTTGCCTTCTTCTTTTTTTAATTTGTCGGCATAGGTCACGCCCTCGGCGGGTTGCGGCAGGGGAGAGATACGGCCTTGCGCCATATTATCAATCAGGTTGTTGATTTCGCGCGCGGCGGTCTGGGCGAGGGTAATCAGCAAATCATGCGATGTCATATCATTTTGAATGGTCACGGGATAAGTTTTCAACATCGCGCCCGTGTCCAATCCTTCATCCATTTGCATGAATGTAATCCCGGTTTGCGCATCGCCCGCCAGAATGGCGCGCTGAATCGGCGCCGCGCCGCGCCAGCGCGGGAGCAGGGAGGCATGAATATTCACACAGCCGAGGCGCGGCGCGTCTAGGATAGCTTTAGGTAAAATCAGGCCGTATGCAGCGACGATGGCGATGTCGGCGTTGAGGTTTTTAAATTGCTCCTGCGCTTCGGCGGTTTTCAGGGATTTGGGCGTGAAAACCGGGATGTCGAATTTCTCCGCGGTCTGCTGAACCGGCGAGGGCGTGAGTTTCATCCCCCGCCCGCTGGGGCGCGGCGGTTGGGAATAAACGGCAATCACTTTATGCGGGCCATCAATCAGCGCGCCCAGCGCCCAGGCGGCGAATTCAGGCGTACCCATGAAAACGACTTTGAGGGGGGATATTTGTTGCATTAATTATTCTATATATTATAACTATAAAAACTCAATCTTTAGAAGGAATGGAATTATGAACAAAAGGACTTCAGTCAGACGAATAATGGATACTGCCAGTAAAGGGCTTGTTGTAGGGGGAGTATTAATTTCTGCTAGTGGCATGAGTTATGGAATTGCAGAGGCTACAGGAAACCAAATGGCGGCAAAAATTTGCGGCGGTTTATTCTTCTCTTCGTGGGCGGCGACGGCTATTGGAGCTATGGTTATGTTTGGCATTGTGGCGCCATGTAAATTAGTCATGGAAAACCGCTCGGCGCCAAAACAATATAAATTGGATTTATAAAACCTCCTCCTCTTTCTTTAACTTCTTAAATTTTCTAATCGCCGTGTCGCGGCGGAGTTTGGATAAATGATCTAAAATCAATATGCCGTTGATGTGGTCGATTTCGTGTTGCAATACGGTGGCGAGGAAACCCTCGGCCAACAATTCATGCCCCTGGTTTTGCGGGTCAGTGTATTTCACGCGCACGCTGGCAGGGCGTTCGATTTCCGCATAAAAATCCGGCAAAGACAGGCAACCTTCTTCGAATACATTTGGTTCTTCGCTGCGCCAGATGATTTCGGGATTGATCATTTGCATCGGCTGCGGCGCGGCGCCGTCTTCGCGCACGGGATCGATGACGATGATGCGCTGCGACACGCCCACCTGCGGGGCGGCCAAGCCGACGCCGCGCGATTCATACATAGTGGACAGCATATCATCCATAAATTTACGCAGTTTATCGTCGATGGTTGTGATGGGTTGCGCGACAGCCTTTAACACCGGGTCGGGCGCAATTATAATTCTCAGTTTATTTTCCTGGGGTGGATTACTCATCGGTTCCGGTTCGCATTAACAGTTCGGGTTTGGACGGCGCGCGGAGGTTAATATCAATCGGCACGATTTCCGCAATGGGTTTTGCCATGTGATCAACGACTTGTGCGTCTTTTAGTTTCCGCGCCGTCGGCAGGAATGTCGTCTCTAATGAGCCGACGGATTTATTATAGGCATCCATCACCTGCGCCAGGCGTTTGCCGATGGCGTCGTAATGCTCGCCGAATTTCTGCACGGCTTCATATAGTTTTTTTCCAAGTTCCGCGATTTGGCGCGCGTTTTCGGAAACATCTTCCTGCCGCCAGCCAAAGGCGACGGTGCGCAGCAGGCCGATCAGATTCATGGGCGAAGCCAGCACAATCCGCGACCGCGCGGCGAGTTCGAATAACGTCGGGTCGGCGCGCAGGGCGGCCGACAACATGCCTTCATCCGGCACGAACAGCACCACAAATTCCGGCGAGAGATCGCGCAATCGGTCCCAGTAATTCTTGCTGCCTAAATCGGTAATGTGCGTTTTCAATTGCTGTGCGTGGCGTTGTAATGCCGTCATGCGTTCACTGTCGCTGCGGTTTTCGTCCTGTGCTTCCAGAAAGGCGGAGAGGGGAACCTTGGCGTCAATCACGACGGATAATTTGCCGGGCAAAAAAACCACCACGTCCGGGCGCACATGATCGTTCGCCGCGCCCAGGGCGACCTGTGTCGCGTAATGCTGGTTTTTCACGAGGCCGGACAGTTCCAGCACGCGTTCCAGCACTACTTCGCCCCAGGCTCCGCGCTGCTGCGGCGCGCGCAGGGCGCGGCCGAGTTGCGTCGTTTCGGTGCGGAGCAGGTCGATCACCGTGCGGAATTCCTGCTGCTCTACCGCACGTTGTTTTTCGAGTGCGGAAATTTTCAGCATCTGGTCGTGCAATGCCTGTTGCAACGTCGATTGCATTTGCATCAGGGCGGGGGTGTGGGTATCGGGCGCTGCCGCAAGTTCCGTTTTGCGCCCGCGCGCAAGCAGCCAAGTGACAGTTGCTCCAACCGCCAAACCGATCACCAAGACAATAAGATGCGAAAGCCCAAAAACCATAAGGCCGAGGATAATCTATCCCCGGCCTTGGTAACAAGTGTTATTTATAACAGTTTACGCGGTCGCTTCCTCAGGAAACACCACGTCAGGCTGATCATCCGCAGGGGCTTCGGCTTCCACTGCCTTCGCGCGGCCGCGGCCGCGTGGCGCGGACGGCTCATCGCTCTGGCGGGTGAACATTTTTCCGGTTTTGAATTGTTCAGCCGCTTCTTCTTTCGAGCGCGCGATATTGACTGTCACTGTTACCTGAACTTCTGGGTGCAGCGAAACATTGACGTCGTAAACGCCCAGGTTTTTGATACCCTGGTCGAGCAGAACAGCAGAGCGCGCCACGGTAAAACCGTTTTCGGCCGCAACTTCGGCAACATCACGCGCGCCGACGGAACCGAACAGCACGCCCGTTTCCGATGCCTGGCGCAGCAGCGTGAATTTCTGACCGGCTAGCTTTTTACCGGCGGCTTCCGCTTCGCCTTTGCGCTGGTTGTTGGCGGCCATCAGGGCGTCTTTTTGCGATTCAAAGTAAGCGATGTTATCTTTGGTCGCGCGCAGCGCCTTGTTTTGCGGTAACAAAAAGTTACGCGCGAAGCCGGGCTTTACCTCAACCACATCACCGATCTGGCCGAGTTTTGCGATACGTTCCAGGAGTACAACTTGCATGATTATTCTCCTCTATTCGTTTGCGGCATAGCCGCCGCCGGTGCGGTGGCCGTCACGTTCTGGTTTACCGCGCGGCGCGCATCGCCCACGTATGGCATCAAGGCCAGGAAACGTGCGCGTTTGATCGCTTGCGCCAGGGCGCGCTGATTTTTCGCGGAAATACCGGACAGACGCGCGGGCATGATTTTGCCGCGTTCAGACAGATAGCGCGCCAATGTGCGTGGATCTTTGTAATCGATTTTCGGCGCGTTCGGACCCGTGAAAGGATCGCGTTTGCGGCCGCGCGGGCGGCGTGGGCGCTGTTCACCTTCACCGTCGCCTGATGGCACGGCGTTGCGCGGGGTTTCATCGCGGTCGCGCGATGGGCGTTCGGATCTTAATGCGCTCATTATTCTTCTCCTGTATCGCTATTGTCGCGGCGAGGACGGGCGCGGTAACCGCGGTCGCTGCCGGCGCGTTCAAAACCTTCTTCACCGTCATCACGTTGACGCAGGATGGCCGACGGGCCTTCTTCAAAGGCATCAACCTTGATCGTCAGGTAACGAAGGACGTCTTCGTTAATCCGCATCGTGCGCTCAAGCTCATGGATGGCCTGTGGCGGCGCGTCGAAATTGAACAGGACGTAATGGCCCTTGCGGTTCTTTTGGATTTTGTAGGCGAGGTTGCGCAGGCCCCAGCTTTCGGTTCTTGCGGTCTTGCCGCCCTGGGCTGAGATTGTGGATTGCAGGCCTTGCGTCAGTTCATCAACTTGCGCGGCCGCCAGATCCTGCCGTGCGATAATCACGGTTTCGTATAGTGGCATGTGTGCTCCTATGGTTAGTGCCGCGGGGTGCGGCGTTTTCGCCCCGGCCTTGCCAAGCCGGAACAGAGAGTGGGCGGTTTATGGCATACCGGGCGGGCGGGGTGCAAGCACTTTGTTCGCCAGACGGGGCTAAAGTGCAGTGAATCACAAAAAATGACAAACAACCCTATAGCCCCCCAATTCAACTAATAATATGTCAAAAATTATGCATTAAACGGCAATAAAATTATCGATGAATCTTGGGGCGCAAAAGCCAAATCCGGCCTTGCAATAGCCGTTTGGCAATGTACGCAGGTGCCATTCGCACCCAGCCTTAGTCAAAACCCCTTCCGCACCGGCGGCGGGAAGCAAGAGAAAATATTTGCGTTCAAGCGTTTCTTTCAGTTATCTATAACCTATGGAAAAATTAAACGAACAGCAGCAGGAAATATTAAGCGTCCTTTTGGACGGCATTTTTGCCGTGCATGAGAATAGCGCGGATATCAAACAGAATGGCAGATCTGTCAGTAAGAAAGAGCGTTCCAAAGCGGATTATGAATTGCTGGCGGCGATGAAAAAATATGATAAATTATTGCGACAGACATTCCCGGAATTCCCAAACATCGTATTTCAGCGCGGCAGATTTGCCTATTCGTTATTCAGCGCCGTTTCCAAAGAAGGCCTTAAGGAAACACAAAAATATTTGCTGGCCATGGATAATCTGGATATTTGCGCGCCGTATATAAATGGGCAAGCGAACGCTTTGCATTGGGCCATCGCAAAAGGCAGTCTTTTATGCGCTTGGAACATTTTTGATTCTGAAAAGTTTCAAAATCTTGAGGTGGATCGAAAACGCCGATTTTTAATTAATAAAGATGACTGTGGTTTCACGCTGGTGCAAGAAGCTGTTGCCGGTGGGAACGAAGCCATTCTCACCCGCGCGATGGATGAAGCCAAAGCGGCGTTAGGTGATAAAAATCCGGAATTCAAGGCGCTGTTTACTGATAAAACCGATGCGTTTTTTACGCTGATGCAACATGCCGCCGCCAGCGAGAACGAAGTTATTTTCACCCGTATAATGGACGAAGCCAAAGCGGCATTAGGCGAGAACAGTCCGGAATTCAAGGCGTTGTTTACTGACAAAACCGATGCGCTTTTTACGTTGGCGCAACAGGCCGCTACCAACGGGCATGAAGCCATTTTCACCCGCGTGATGGACGAAGCCAAAGCGGCATTAGGCGAGAACAGTCCGGAATTCAAAGCGCTGTTTACTGACAAAACCGATGCGCTTTTTACGTTGGCGCAAGATGCTGTCACCGGCGGAAATGAAGCTATTTTCACCCGCGTGATGGACGAAGCCAAGGCGGCCCTGGGCGAGAACAGTCCGGAATTCAAAGCACTGTTTACTGACAAAACTGATGCGCTTTTTACGTTGGTGCAACAGGCCGCCATCAACGGGCATGAAGCCATTTTCACCCGCGTAATGGATGAAGCCAAGATGGTGCTGGGCGAGAAAAGCCTGGAATTTAAGGCGCTGTTTACTGACAAAACCAATACGCTTTCTATGCTGGCGCAACATGCCGCCACCAGCGGAAACGAAATCATTTTCACTCGCGTGATGGATGAAGCCAAAGCGGCCTTCGGCGAGAAGAGTCCTGAATTCAAGACGATGTTTACCGATAAAACCGATGCGCTTTTCACGCTGGTGCAACACGCCGCTATCGGCGGGAATGAAGCCGTTTTTACCCGGGCGACGAGTGAAGCCAAGGCTGTTATGATTGAACACGCCGAACGCGCGGCGATCTATAGCGATACGGATGCGCAACTGTTTCATATCCTGCATAGCCTTGCGAAATGGGCGCCTAATAATATTATTCATAATGTGTTATGCGATGCGCATGAAGAATTGGGTGATGGCTTCTTGGTTTGGGTGAATGCGGAAAATAGCTTTGGCTTTACGCCTTTGGATACTGCCCTGATTAAGAATAAAGATCCTGATGCTGCGGAAACGATCCGTTCTTTCGGCGGTCAGACGAATAAATACGATCCAAATAAATATATCTACACGAATGATGACACCCAAGCTGTTGCAATGACCTTTAGAAGCCGGGCGCCTTTAGGCCTGGTCGCTTGATGCGAAAGTTTTATACAAGAGTTATTTTCTTTCAAGAATGTGGGAATTATAGCGCGCTTTGCTGCAATGTGCAACTTGATTGTTTGGTTGACGTTTCAAAACTAATGGGACTAGCCTGATAGAACAGGTGCTTTGATAATCAAGGCACATTCACTTACACATAATGGAGGTTGCAATGCCGTGGGAAGATAAACAATACACACCTTATGGAAATCCGGTTCGCCGATACGTCGCGTCTCGGACCGAAGAGGTGGGAATATATTTTAAACGTGTTGTCCAAAGAACGCCGGAGCAAATGGCGGATGCGCAAGACAGAGCGGATTCGTTTAATGCAAGAGCAAGAGACCGTGAACGTTATAGAAGAGATTACGGATATTGATTCACGCATTCGGAGGGAGGATGCCTCCCTCCGCTGTCCAAGATAAGAAATATTTTTTTGAGATATAAAATGATAGTAGAAGAACCGCATTATTTATCGGCTGTAGAACCAGGCCTTTTAGAGAATTCATTGCCCGGAACAGAAGGGCTGATCGAGATTCTGTTAAGAGACGCGAAACAGGGAGAGGAAGAATACCTGATATATCAGATCAGGGATTGGGCGATCAGCAATAAGGATAGAGGTTTTCCAGCTCTTGCGGATAAGTTTTCACAGGATATTGAAAATGTGCAGCGTGCGATTGATATTTTTCTCGACAGAAAAGATGAGTTTTGCAGTCAGCAAAACTTGCCGCCGGATCGGCATCCGCAATTATATTTATATTTTCTATATGACTGCCTTTTGCACTGCAAAACGTTAGATGAAAATGGCAAATCGGAGTTGGGTTATTTATGCGCTCCGCAACAGAAAGAGGAGTATTTTGGATTAACGGAATTGATCGAAGACGATTTTAAGAAACGAATGATCTACAATTATGTGCTCGTTGCCAATGACGATGATCCATCCAAATATGAATTCAGAATTGGCAGCAAGGAGCGTCATCATAGCGCTTTAGCCGATGGGAAGGCGCTTCCGGCTGCGGGGGAAATTTCTGCTGCTCAAGACGGCGATGAGATTTTGTTATTTATAAATCATATGACTGGGCATTACCGCATACCGTTTTCCGCGATGAAGGCGGTGAGAAAGTCATTAAATATGCCTGTAAATTGCCAGGTTATTCTGTGCGATGATTATTTGTTAGATCGTTTGAAAAAATTGATGGCGCCGCCAGGGGGGAAGCATGAGCCTTAAATCAGGCTGCTCTCATGATTATTAATTCATTGATGCGCTTCCAAATAATCAAAAAAGTCTCTGCGGACTGGTGAATCCGGTTCCACCCAGGTAAAGGCCTTCATCATGCCCGCATGATCAACGCCGGGGTAAATTTTGACAGCCATATCGCCTCCAGCCGCATGGATTTTGCCGGCCAGGCGGCCGAGGTTGTAGGCGGCAACGTCTTTATCATCCTCGCCCCACATCAGCAGCATCGGCGGTTCGTGGCCGGTGATAAAGGTCGGCACTTGCATGCGTGGATAATTGGCGGGCGGGCCGAAGATTTTTTCGAGATCGTCGCCCGCCGGCGTGAAATCATAAGGCCCGGCCAAGCCGATAAAATCCGTAATCGTCAAATCCGGATCCAAGTTATACTTTTTCAAATAAGAATGATCGGCGGCAATCAGCGCGCCGATGTGCGCGCCCGCGGAATGTCCGGCGATATGAATCCGGCGGCCCGGATAATGCGCGGCCACCCATGCCACCGCTGCCGCGCCGTCTTGCACAAAAGCCGGAAAATGCACCCGTGGATATTTGCGGTAATCGGGGAGGACGGCGATATAGCCATGATCAGCCAGCAGCGCGCCCATAAAACGGTAGTCGGATTTTTCACCCGTTTCCCAGCGGCCCCCGTAAAAGAAAATGACGACATTTGTATTCGCGGTCACCTGGGTCGGCGTATAAATGTCTAAATTTAATGCATTCTTACTATCGTACTGCATGGTTTGAATCGCGTTATCATTAAAGCGCGACGGCAGGTTCACCGCCGCCAATTTCATATCCATGCATGCCGACAGGCACGGCAGAAGCGCTAAGAAGAAAAAATATTTTTTCATATCAAATAATTTAATCGGATGGAAACAATTGTCTATTATAATATAGTCATGCATGCGTGTGAAAATACGCGGGAAAGTTGAAAATTTAATACAACCGTTTATTGTATTTTTGTTAAAATTCATTTAAAATTATATTAGGTCTTAATACGCAGCAAAGGGTGCTCTCCCATGTCTCTTGGAAGCCAGGCTTTTGTGGCGAATGCTGTCGCCTCCGGGCGCAAAGGTGACGCTGCGATCGTTCCCCCCTCATCAAATGGATGGTTTATGGGTGCCGGTTGGTATATGGACGCAATTGAACGTTTGGTCAGTGTGGTGCAAGACCTATCGCAAGCGCGCACGTTGGACGCGGTCGCCGCGATTGTCCGTGATGCGGCGCGGAATCTGACCGGCGCGGACGGTGCGAGCTTTGTGCTGCGCGACGGCAATCAATGTTATTATGTGGATGAGAACGCCATTGCGCCTTTGTGGAAAGGGCAGCGTTTTCCCTTAAACGCTTGCGTCAGCGGTTGGGCCATGAACCACGCCGAACCCGTGGTGATTGAGGATATTTATAAAGACAGCCGCGTGCCGCAGGACGCTTACCGTCCTACCTTTGTCAAAAGTATGGCGATGGTGCCGATCCGGCGTCAATCACCCATCGGTGCGATCGGAAATTATTGGGCCGTTCAACGCCGTCCGACGCAAGAAGAGCTTGCGGTGCTCCAGGCGCTGGCGGACACGACGTCTGTCGCGTTGGAAAACGTCGAGCTTTATAACGATTTGCAGCATAAAATTGATGTCCTGCAAAAGCAGCAATTGCGCATCAACGAACAGCGCGAAGCCTTGGACATTTTCACCCGCGCGCTGGCGCATGATTTAAAGGAACCCGTGCGGGCCATAAAATCCTTTACGGAAATTCTGCGCGAAGAGGAATTGTCACCGGAAAAATACGAGGAATATTTTAATTTCATCCAAAACGCCGCGAACCGGATGGATGATTTGGTTCAGTCTGTTTTCATGTATGCGCAATTGGATGATCCCACCCTGCCGCAACGCCAAGAACAGGATTTAAAAAATCTGACCGCCGCAGCGCGTGAAAATTTAACGCAACTGATCAAAGGATCGGGCGCGGCGATTACCGAAGACCACCTGCCGAGCCTGACCGTATCAGCGCCGCAACTGATTCAGGTTTTTCAAAATCTGATTGCCAATGCCATCCAATACGGCGACTTGAATACTGCTATTCATATTCGCGCGGAGGAAAAACCGGATCACTGGTTATTTTCCGTGCATGATAACGGCCCCGGTATCCCGCCGGAATATCTGGAAAAAATGTTTTTGCCGTTTAAACGGCTGGTAAAAACGCAATCGAATATGGGCCTGGGCCTTGCCACGTGCAGAAAAGTGATTGAGCTGCACGGCGGGGGCATTTGGTGCGAGTCCGTTTTGGGCCAAGGTTCAACTTTTTATTTCACCTTACCGAAATCCAGCAAAGTGGAGAATAAGCCATGATAACGAATAACGCCACACTTTCGTTTACTGAAGATCAGCCGGATCTCGCCAACATTTTGGTGGTGGATGATTTGGAGGCGGACATTGAATTGACGCGCATTTTGCTTGTGCGCCGCGGTAAGTTGCAATGCAATTTGCTGGTCGCGCAAAGCGCCGATCAGGCTTTGCGCATGCTGGAAGGCGGCTCGAATGACGGCATGCAAATTGACTTGATGTTGCTCGATATCAACATGCCTGGCATGGATGGATTTGAATTGATGGAAACATTGCGTCAATCTGAGGCCGGGCAAAATACCGCGGTTGTCATGTGCACGGGATCTGCTTATCAAAAGGACGAGGAGCGGGCGGCGGCGTTGGGTTCCGTCGGCTATTTGGTTAAGCCTCTGTCATTTGATAAATTAAAAATGCTATTGCATCGCATCCCCAAATTACATTTAGAGGAGGGGGCTGAAGGCAATCGGTTGATGCGTACGGCGTAGGCGCCTTTTAACTTGACACTGGGCTGGGCAGGGGCCAAAAAACCTGCATGACAATCGCATTAATTTTCCCCGGACAGGGGGCGCAAAAAATCGGCATGGGACGCGAATTGCACGATGCCTTTGCCGAAGCCCGCGAAGTTTTCCAAACCGTTGACGATGCGTTATCGCAAAATCTATCCCGCCTGATTTTTTCCGGCGAGCAGTCTGAATTGGATCTGACCGCAAATACGCAACCCGCGATTATGGCGACATCATTGGCTGCCTGGGCGGTGCTGCGCAAACAGGGCAGTTTGAATTTTTCTAACTTTTCTTTCGCGGCGGGACATTCCTTGGGTGAATATTCCGCGCTGGCGGTCGTGGAAACTTTCGCGCTCGCGGATACTGCGCGGCTGCTGCGCACGCGCGGCGATGCGATGCAAAAGGCCGTGCCCGTCGGCATGGGCGCGATGGCGGCTTTGCTGGGCGCGGATCTGGAACCTGTTTTGGATATCTGTTTGGAAGCACAGCAGGACCAGGTCGTGACCGTCGCCAATGATAATTCCGTCGGTCAGATTGTGATTTCCGGCCACCGCGAAGCTGTCGACCGCGCTATCGCCATTGCGGCGGAGCGCGGGATTAAAAAGGCGATCATGCTGCCGGTTTCCGCGCCGTTCCATTGCCCCTTAATGGCTCCCGCGGCGGAAGTCATGGCGGAAGCCCTGGCCAAGGTTGAAATGCGCGTGCCGCAAGTGCCGATTATCGCCAACGTCACGTCGGATGTCGTCGCGGATCCGCAAAAAATCCGCAGCTTATTGGTGGAGCAAGTCACCGGCATGGTGCGCTGGCGTCCCACTGTTGAACGCCTGGCGGCCAAGGGCGTGACGGAAATGCTCGAACTCGGACCCGGCAAAACCCTGGCGGGCTTGGCGAAACGCATCGCGCCGGAGGTGGTCGTGCATAGTTTGTCAACGCCGCATGATATTGATAATTATTTAAGTTCTCAGCAACGAAAGGCTTCGTGATGTTTTCATTAACCGGCAAAACCGCATTGGTCACAGGCGCATCGGGCGGCATCGGCGCGGCGATTGCGAAAAGCCTGGCTGCCGCCGGCGCGCGCGTGGCGATTTCCGGCACAAACATGGAAAAGCTTAATAAGCTGAAATCCGAATTGGGCGATCAAACGGTAATCGTTGCGGCGGATTTATCGAATGCTGAAGCTGTCGCAACGTTGGTTGAGAACGCGGAAAAAGAACTCGGCCAGCTGGACATCCTTGTGAATAATGCGGGCCTAACGCGCGATACACTTGCCATCCGCATGAAGGATGAAGATTGGGACGCGGTATTAGATGTAAATTTAAAGGCTGCGTTTATTCTGTCGCGTGCCGCGCTGAAAGGCATGATGAAACGCCGCAACGGCCGGATTATTTCTATTTCGTCGATCGTCGGCACGACCGGCAATCCGGGGCAGGCGAATTACGCCGCGTCTAAAGCGGGTCTTGAGGGCATGACCAAAGCCATGGCGGCTGAGGTTGCGACGCGTAATGTTACTATGAACTGTATCGCGCCTGGATTTATCGCAACAAACATGACCGACGTTTTAAACGACGATCAGAAAAACACCATTAACGCTAAAATCCCCGCGGGCCGCATGGGTGCGCCGGAAGACATTGCGGCGGCGGCGCTATATTTGGCGTCCGGTGAAGCGGCCTATGTGACGGGGCAAACCATTCATGTCAATGGCGGGATGGTGATGGTTTAGGCCTATCAGCAGCGGAAAGCCGCATCAAAAAAGTGACGAACAACCCCATGTACGCCGATTTCTTGCTTTTAAGTCGTTGATTCTATTGATTATTTTTTCGCATATTTTTGTGAAAAAATGGGGGTTAGCAAGCCACTTTCGCTTTCATCTGGGCAGCCCAAGCGTCGCGGCCTTGTGTCATGTCTTCCGGCGCAACGTCGCGCATATGTGTGGCGAGTGTCCAGTAAATTCCGAACTTGTCCTTCACCGTACCCATGCGGTCGCCCCAGAACATGTCCGTCAGAGGCCAGAATTCATCCAGGCCGGCGGCGCGTGCCTGTTGGAACATCGCGTCGACATCTTCGAAATAGGCATAAAAACTGGATGCGGATGGCGCGCAACCCATTTCCGGATTCGCATCGGACAAAAAGAATTTCGTATTCCCAATTATCAGACACGCATGCATGATTTTATCGCCGCCGGGATATTCCATGCGGTACATTTCCTGGGCACCGAAAGCACGGGTGTAAAGCGCAATCGCTTCGGCGGCGCCCATTACGGACAAGCTTGGAATAATTTGGTTTGCGTCGGGTGGGATTTTGTGGGTCATGGAGTTTTTCTGCTGTTGATTGGTTATGCTGCGCGCAGCCGTTTCGCGCGGTTGCCCATAAACCACACCGCCGTCTTCGTCGCCATTTTGAAAACACGCGTATGCGGTTTTAAACCGCTGGCCTTAAACACCATCGCGATGCCGCGTTCGATGTGTTTGGGCTGGTAATAACTATAGGCACGTTTCACGTATTCGCGGTTATAGGTTTTGCGGTCGTATTCACCTACGCCGTCATTCGCCGCGTAATAGGCAAACGCCAGTTCATCATCTTCAGTTTCCGCGATACGGGAAAGCGCAACACGCAAACGCTGCCATTTATTGAGCTTGTCTTTATCGAGGTAGCGTTTCAGATTGTCGTAAAAGGTTTTGTAATGGCGGAACTCATCCGCCGCGATTTTTTCGCAGATGATTTTTAATACGGGTTCATCCGTCGCTTCGGCGAGCGCGGAATAATAAGAGCTTGTGCCTGTCTCCACCATGCAGCGCGCCACCATTTCCGCCGCGCGGGAACCGCGGATGGATTTCGGTGCTTCAACGTTAATCACGATCTTTTCGCGGTACATTTTAAAGGCTTTTTCATGGTTAAACGTCGGGTCCACGCGCTCGCACCACAGGCCCAAAACCTTGCCGTGCTGAACTTCCTCATTCACCCAGTTTTCCACGGCGGTCTGAAACTCTGGATCATCATGAAAAACACTATGCAAATAAGCGCCGTAATCGCGCGCGTTATATTCGACCATCGACGCGGCCTTGGCGACTTTCAGCACATCCGGGTCCGCTTTGGCCGGTTCTAGCAGCTGCCAGGGGATGTCTCGCTCATAGTGCCAATGTTCCCGTTGTGGACGGATCGGCGCGGCTTTTGTCATTTCACTGCTTCCCAAAAGTTAATTCGTATAAGAAGTTATCTTCTTTGCCATAAAAACAAAGATACCTTCAAGGGTAAAATCATAAAGCGCCAGTAAAAATCTTATCGGTTTATGCGTGTATTCATATATGTGCCGGTTGCCTGTGCGCCGCGCATTTCAAGGCACAAATGCCGCGCGGACAGCGTGACGGTAAGGTTTTTCGGTTTTAATTCCGTCATTAGTACATCCGCAATGGCCGCTGTCAGGTTTTCTTGCATCCACAGGCGTGCAGACAGCGCCTCAACCACACGCGGGAATTTGCCCAAACCCAAAATATATTTCCCGGCGGTATAGGTGATTTCCGCCGTGCCGAAAAAGGGCAGCAGGTGATGTTCGCACAAGCTGTAGAAATTAATCGGCGCGATGGTGATGGTTTGCCCGCTCGCCTTGCCGGCCGCCATGCGGCCATCCCGGATGATCCGCGCCGCATCCATTTGATACCCGCGGCAAAAATGTGAGTAGGATTCCGATAATAATTTTAAAGATTCAGCCGTCGCGGGAATTCCCAAAAAATCTCGCTTCTCGCTTCTTGCCTCTCGCTTTTTCATTGTAGCACCACCGTTTGATAATGACTATCCAGCGAAAAGCCGGGGATTTTAATTTTTAATTCGTTGCCATCCTCATCTTCGAAATCATAATGGCCGTTCATAAAACCCGAAGGCGTTTTCAACGACGCCGCGCTGTTATATTCAAAGAAATCTCCCGGCGTGATAATGGGTTGCATGCCAACGACGCCTTCGCCGTCCACGCGGCGCGTTTGGCCGTAAGAATCCGTGATTTCCCAATGACGTTCGCGCAGTTGCACGGTGATTTCCCCTTCGTTCTCAATCCGCACGTGATAGGACCAGATATATAAATTTTCATCCGGATCGCTTTGCGCTTCCATGAATTCCGGCCGCACTTTCACGATCAGGCCATTGGTGGAAGCGTGATAAATCATCCGCGCTATTAATCCAGGTTACTGATCCAGCCAGATTTCCGCGCGGCGGTTGGCGGGCACGTTTTTGCTTTTCGCTTTCACCAATGGATCGGCGCTGCCCAGGCCGCGTGTTTGAATAATCTTTTGCGGCACGCCGCGCGCGATCAAAGCCTCTGCCACGACAATCGCGCGCCGCTGTGAAATGCGGTGACGCGATTTTTTACTGCCCGTCGCGTCGGAATAACCATTCACGCGCACGCTTTTCGGCTGGCGCTGTAGAATGATTTTCGCGATTTGATCCAGCGTTGGCGCAACGCTTGGCGACAACTTCGCGCCCGATGAGCCAAAGAAAATCATAAAGCGGTTAGCATCCGGCGCCGGCGGGGTCGTCTGCGCATTCAAATCCGTGCCGGACAGATCCACCGGTTCGCCTTGCATCGCGATCATTTGCTGGAAGGCATTATAAAAATCCTGGCGGCAAACTTTGTATAATTCCGGCAGCCAGGTTTTTTCCGCATCCTCAATCCAGCAGTCCAATTTGGCTTGCGCTTCCGCGGCTTCCTTGGGCGCACGGTCGCGCGTGCCGGCATTTAATGCATTCATTAAATCCGCGCGCGCCTTGGCGATTTCTTGTTGTTGTTCGACTGGGATGTTAAAGTTTTGCAGCACATAGGGCGCAGGCGGCGCGCCATCCGCTGCTGTCAGGCCGCGTTCGGCGTTATCGTAAGCCTGGTCGTAATTATAAACGATATTCTGGCTGTAATTCGCGCGGTCTTTGTATTGCTGGGTCAGCGCTTGGGCGAAAGGCGAGCCCTTCGGCTGGGCCTTATTGAGTTCCTGTACTTCAAAGTAACTGCCGAAATAGGTGCAGCCGGACAGGGTAATGGCAAGCGTCAATAAAGCAATCGCGCGGCGGATCATGATTTGGGTCTCCTGAATTTTCGTTCGGATTTAGGGGCGGATTTTACAGATGTCGGCGCATTGGGCAAGGGCCTTGGCGCTTCGGCCACGGCAAAAACCAGCCCTCCGGAAATCGGCGTGACTTCCAGCAATTTCACGCTGATGATCTGGCCGAGCCGCCAGACAGGTTTGCCGTTGCGGCCTGCCAGGTACGGTTTGCCTTCCTGGAACGTCAGATAATCGCGGCCCAGGTGGCGCATCGGAATAATCCCGTCCGCGCCGGACTCGGGCAGCGTCACAAAGGCGCCGAAACGCGTCACGCTGCTGATCCGCGCGGTGAAAATCTGGCCCTCCATGCCTGCCATCATGCTGGCGCGGTAGCGGTCCATGACCTGGCGTTCCGCCTCCATCGCGCGGCGTTCGGTGACGTTAATGTGGGTGGCGATTTCTTCCAGGCGGCTGCGTTGCGGTGCTTCTTCCGCGCCGAATTTTAAACTGGCGATCAACGCCCGATGCACGATCAAATCCGCATACCGCCGTATTGGCGACGTGAAATGCGTATAGTGCGTGAGCGCAAGGCCGAAATGTCCCGCATGGCCGGGCGTGTAAATCGCCTGCGATTGTGTGCGTAAAATGGTTTGGTTGATTAGCGGCGATTCAATGTGGCCTTTTGATTTTTCCAAAATCTGCATGAAATCGCGCGGCTGCGGCGTGCCTTTGACGAGATTGAAACCCAGGCTGGACAAAATCTCGCGCGCGGCTTCCAGCTTTATCGGATCGGGCGCGTCGTGAATGCGGTACAGGGCAGGGGCATTGTGTTTATTCAATTCCATCGCCGCGCAAACATTCGCGGCGATCATCATTTCTTCGATCAACCGGTGGCTGTCGAGGCGCGTGCGCGGCGCAATCGCATCCGCATGTCCGGCGTCGTCAAAGACGATTTTATATTCTGGTAAGTCCAGATCCAGCGTGCCGCGCGCATGACGCGCCTTGAGCAGCGCGTGATAGCAATCATAGAGCGGGCGGATGACGGTATCCAAAATCGGCGTCGTCGTGTCATCCAAAACTCCATTCGCGGCGTCTTGCATTTGCCGATACGTCAGGCGCGCGGCGGAGCGCATCAAGGCGCGGATAAATTTCCACGATTTCACATTTCCTTGCGCGTCGATTTGCATTTCGCACGCCAGCGCCGCGCGCTGTTCGTGTGGGCGCAGGGAACACAAACCGTTTGATAGCCGCTCCGGCAGCATTGGGATCACATGCCCGGGAAAGTAAACCGAATTGCCGCGTTCGAATGCCTCTTTGTCCAGCGCGCCGCCTGCGGCGACATAATGCGCCACGTCGGCAATGGCGACGATCAGGCGGAAACCTTGCGCGGTTTTTTCCGCGTAAACGGCATCGTCAAAATCTTTCGCGTCGATATCGTCAATCGTGACCAGGGGCACATCGCGCAAATCCGTGCGGTCGCCGAGCGTGGGGACGCTGCCGCGCTCCGCCTCATGCATCGCGTCGGCGGAAAATTCACGGGGCAGATCGAGCGCCAGCGCGGCCAGGGTATGGAAAATCCCCGCGTCATTCTGGTGCCCGATTTTTTCTTCAAAACTGACATTCTGATGCCGCCCGCGCGGCGGGCCGACGACGGTGGCGCGGATGATGTCGCCTTCCGCAACGCCGCGCGTTTTGCCGTCCAGCAATTGATAAACATTATTATCCCGCCGCGTGATGGGCTGTAGCAGCCACGCGCGCCCGTCCTGCACGGCGAGGCCATAGATTTCGGATTTGCGCTCACGCGGCGCGCGCGCGGCGGGTTTTTTCGGATGATGCCTGCCGCCGCCCTTGGGGTGCTTGGCTTTTGGGGCGGGCTTTTTGCGGCGCATGGGCCACAGCCTAACGCATCGGCCCCGGCGCGCAAGTATTTCCGGTTGAGATTATTTGACTTTTGGGCCGGAAATTTCGTACATTCGCGTATAATCTTGAGGATATACATGATTATAAAACCAGACGGTATCCGCCCGATTGCGGAGGAGAGTAAAATGTTAAGCCTGATTAGCGCGATTGAAGCCATGCCTGAACCCGCGAATAAAACCGACCCCGACCCGGAAAACCGCATATTCGCCAACCTGGCCCACCGCGCCAAGGCGTTGCAAAAGTCGATGGCGTTTTACACCGAAATTTGGGGGGATGACGAGTTTGGCGGGCTGGCATTCACCAAAAACCTGGCTGCCGACCGGGCTGAATTTAAAGATTTTTTGTTTATGGATTTGATCCGAAGTGATGATGCGCAGATTTTCTTTAATGACCAAGGAAATCCGGAAATTTATGCAAGTGTTCATGGGAAATGGGTTCGAGACTTGCCGGATCCTGCGCAAAAAGAAAAAAACGTGCAAATCATAACGGCCGAACATGGGAAAATCGTGCAGGATTTTTTGGCGGCGCGGGAAATTACGCTGGTGTCGCAAAAATGGCTGAATAAAAAGCCCGGCATCGCGCCTTTCTCAATTTATGCTGATAAAGATAAACGGAAACATTTTGAGTTTTTGTGGAAACATCAGGTTGAGCCGACGCTTTTCCCAGGCCCGGTGCGTCGTGCTGGAAATTGGATGAAAGAAAAATTGCACCTCAGCGGCGTTGGCCATCAGCGCTCTGTTGAACCACCGCTGGCGCCGAGGTAAGGATTGTGACATGAACATGCAAGAAAGCATAGACGAGATTGCCGAAGCACCGCAAATGCGCAGCCTGATCGCGGACATTGAAAACCCGGATGCCGCGCCGGATGATCAGTCCGATCCCAACCGTGGGCAATATGCGGCGTTGAAAGATTTTGCGGTTTTGCTGTGGCGGGTAAGGAAATTTGATGCCCAGATTTCCGGTGGTTTTAACAATTATGACACAAATTATTCTGCGCAAATTTGTGCACTGGATCATCAATGGGAGTTTAAAGATTATTTATTCAAGCGGTTATTAGATTGTAAATCAGCCCAAATTTTCTTTGATGAATTTGGCGGACCAAAGATTTACGAACATACGAACCGATTAATTGTATGGACAGAAACAAATGAGCAAAGTCAGCAGAAAAACGAAATCCTGAAAAAAGAATGGTACCGTGTTTTGCGGGATTTATGCGCGAGCGGCGCGCGGCTGGTATCGGAAGAATATTTGGAAAACCGCGACGCCATCCCGTTTTCCGTCTTGGAGCCCGCAATGCAGCAGCAGCATTTCGATACGATCTGGAAAAATGAAATTGTGCCTGCCTTATATCCCCGTGCGCCGGAACCAGATATCCAGCCCAAAAAACGTCTCGGGCAATGGTTAAAAGACCGTTTGGGCTTTGGTGGCGGCAATCAAGGCGATCATAAACCCGGCACCCCGGGCGGCGGTCAGCCAAAACCGTAATAACGGTTACTTCGCTTTCGCGCGCGCGGGTTTTTTACCGGCAACTTTTGCCACTGTTTTAGGGGCCGCTTTCTTTGCCGCCGCCTTTTTCGCGGGCTTAGTCTTCGTGCCCAACCGCGCGCGGCCTTTTTCGGCCAGCAATTTGATTGCTTCTTCCAGCGTGATATCGTCGATTACAACTACGCGTGTCAAATTCGCCTCCCTGTTGTTGTGCCGCACGGTGGGTCCGAACCGCCCGGCGTAGATGCCGACTTCGCCGCCCTCGGGGTGTTCGCCCAGGATGCGCAGCGGCTTCATCTTTTCTTTCTTATCCATCAATAGCGCAATCGCGCGGTTGAGTCCAACCTCGAGAATATCCTCGCCTTTTGGCACGGAGGCGAAAATTTTACCTGCCTGAACATAGGGGCCGAACCGCCCGACATTGGCCAAAATTTTCTCACCCGTTTCCGGAAAGATGCCCAAGTCTTTCGGCAGCAACAACAAATCAACCGCCTTTTCCAGCGTCAGATCCGCAATCTTCGCGCCGCGCGGCAAGGACGCGCGTTTCGGCTTGCCTTCCGGCCCCGGCATTTCAACGTAGGGGCCGTAAGGCCCGATTTTGACTTCGATATTATCACCCGTGTCGGGATGCGTGCCCAGCACGCGCGGGCCGTTGTTTTCGCCGTCTTCACCTGTCGCGCCGCCTTCGCCGACGCTCATCGGGCGTTTGTATTCGCATTCGGGATAATTCGAACAGCCGATAAACGCGCCGAACCGTCCGAGTTTCAAACCCAGCCGTCCGCCATCCAGCGGACATTTACGCGGGTCCGTGCCGTCCGCGCGCGGCGGGAACAAATGCGCTTCGAGTTCGGCGTCCAGCGTATCAATCACCTGCGTGATCGTCAGCGGTTTCGCGCTGTCGATCGCGGCGGAAAAATCACCCCAAAAATCGCGCAACAGTTTTTTCCAATTCAAACGCCCGCCGGAAACGTCGTCCAGTTGTTCTTCCAGTCCCGCGGTGAAATCATATTCCACATATTTGTGGAAAAAGTTTTCCAGGAACGACGTAACGATTCGTCCGCGGTCGCTGGGAATAAACCGCTTGCGGTCGAGCGCGACGTAATTGCGTTCCTGCAGGACATTAATAATGCTTGCGTATGTGGATGGCCGCCCGATGCCGAGTTCTTCCAGCGCCTTTACCAGCGTCGCTTCGCTATAACGCGGCGGCGGCTGGGTGAAATGCTGTTCGGGCGAAATTTCTTTCGCGGGCAAGACCGCGCCGTCTTTCAGGCTGGGCAAGCGGCGGTTTTCATCGTCTTCGGATTTGCTGGCGCCGTCTGTAACGTCGTCTTTGCCCTCGGTATAAACTTTTAAAAAGCCGTCGAATTTAATCACGCTGCCGCTCGCGCGCAGCGTGGAATTATTCGGCCCCGATAAATCAATCGTCGTCTGATCCAATACCGCGCTTTCCATCTGCGCGGCCAATGTGCGTTTCCAGATCATATCGTATAAAGCGAGCTGGTCATCGTTTAAATATTTTTTCACTTTATCCGGATGACGATGCAAATCGGTGGGGCGGATAGCCTCATGTGCTTCCTGCGCGTTTTTGGCTTTGCTGACATAAACACGCGGCGCGGCGGGCAGATAATCTTGCCCGTACATTTGGTCAATCATCGAACGGCAAGACCCAATCGCTTCCTCAGACAATTGAACGCCGTCAGTACGCATATAGGTAATCAGGCCGACGGTTTCGCCGCCGATGTCGACGCCTTCGTATAATTGTTGCGCCAATCGCATCGTCGCCTGCGCGCCGAAGCCGAGTTTACGTGCGGATTCCATCTGCATCGACGAAGTAATAAATGGCGGCCCAGGATTACGCCGCACTTCTTTTTTCGTTTGCGCCGCGACGGTGAAACTTTGCCCTACCAGTTTGTCCGCAATCGCGCGCGCCTCGGCTTCGCGGGTGATGGAGAATTTTTCTAACTTCTGCCCTTCCCAATGCGTCAGGCGGGCGGGGAAGGTTGAACCGTCCGGCGCGGCGATGGTGGCTTCGATGGTCCAGTATTCCTCCGCGCGGAATTTTTCGATTTCGGTTTCGCGTTCACAGATCAGGCGCAGCGCAACCGACTGCACGCGCCCCGCCGAACGCGCGCCTGGCAGTTTGCGCCATAATATAGGTGAGAGTGTAAAGCCCACCAGGTAATCCAGCGCCCGGCGGGCGAGGTAGGCTTCAACCAGCTCTGCATTTACCTCGCGCGGGTGTTTGAAGGCGGCCTGGATCGCGCCCTTGGTGATCTCATTAAAGGTCACGCGGCCGATGGTGCGGCCCTTGTCCAGTTTCTTGTCCCGCAGGATCTGTTCCAGGTGCCAGGAAATGGCCTCACCCTCCCGGTCCGGGTCGGTGGCGAGAAAGATGGTGTCGGCGGCCTTGGCCGCGGTCAGAATATCCCGCACCGGTTTGGCCGCGCGGTCGCCCAGTTCCCATTCCATCGCGAAATCCTCGTCCGGCCGCACCGAGCCGTCCTTGGGCGGCAGGTCGCGCACATGGCCAAAGCTCGCCAAAACCTCATAGCCGGGGCCGAGATATTTACCGATGGTCTTAGCCTTTGACGGGCTTTCGACGATGACGAGGTTATGGGGCATTCGTGTTCCGGGTAAGGGGGCGGTAGGGGCGCCCTATAAGTGATTGCCTAGCCGCCTGTCAAACAAAAAAATTATTAAGCGCTTAATTAGGCCAATTATCAAAGTCCCCGTATACCCTAATTATGATAGAGATCGAATTATGATTTAAGGCAAAAAATAACCCCATTTCTAAACGCGAAGTTTAAAAATGGGGTCGGACTATTGTTTATTATAAATATTAAGACGGCTCTACACGAGCTTCTCTTATCAAGCGACCCGTTGCCTTAGGGGTTGCCACAAAAATAGCCCTTTTAGACCATGGCTTTGAGCCATCAGTAGGGTTTGCATCAACTTCTTTGTATTTTTTAGCCATAGCGATTTGCGCACCTGAAGAAAATTCCGGCCATTGCTCCTGGAATGCGTCCCAAACAGGATTTACCGGCAGTTTCAGGTTAACCGTATAACCTCGTTCTGGCTGGAGGGATAGAATACCTGGGGCGTTGACTGTAGCTACAGCATGTTGCTCGTGGCTCCATTGAACCATGCTTTCCACCAATTTTTCTCCAACTCTGATCTGATCAGCTTCAGATAGCACGGGTAAAACCTCGATTGCACTGAGGGCAAGAAGCAGCCGGTCGTCTTCCTGGTATCTCTCATCAGAAAACGCGAGAATATCTGTTTGAAGATAGGCGGTGCGATTTGGATTTTTAAAATGGAACGGTTTCTTGCGCTCCTCGGCCTCTGTAGCTGGGTTCATATATCCCATGGTTTTTTGAAGAAAATGAAGATCCATCTTTTTTTTCAGCTCAAGACCGGTTTCTTCAAGCATCAGCTTTATTTCGCTAATCAGCGCCGTAAGCGGATTTTCACCGTCTGTTCCGGTGCCTGCTGTCATAGATGTTAATAATGCCATTAATTTTCTCCATTGAGTTTAAGGTTAATTATTTCTTTGTTATCAATTATAAACTTATTCTACTGCCCTTAAGATATTTAAATAACGGGCATAAAGTCAAGGAAATTTTGCAGTTATACTTTCATGATCAATTGTTCGCACCACCCGCCCGCCCGGCAGACGCTGGACCTCGCCGGTGATTTCTAATTCCAGAATGGCGGTTTGGATGGCGGCAGCGGGCGCGCCTGTCGAAGCCAATAGGTCGTCGATGGCGACGGGCGTGAACGTCAGATCAGTTAGGATCTGGTCGCAGAGGTGGTTAATATAGGTATCGTCAAACGGCGCGGCGGGATCGAAGTCATTGGCAGGTTCGGCAAGGGATTGCGGAGCGGTTTTAATGTTTTGCATGAGATTTTTGGTAAGGATGGCGCTCAGAACATCTTTCGAAGATTCAATGAGTTGTGCGCCGTCTTTAATTAACTTATTCGTCCCCGACGCGCGCGGGTCCATGGGGCTGCCGGGGACGGCCATGACTTCGCGGCCTTGCTCCAGCGCATATTCGGCAGTGATGAGGGAGCCGGATTTTAACGCGGCTTCGACGATGATGGTGGCGAGGGACAGTCCCGCGATAATCCGGTTCCGGCGGGGGAAGTCACGGTTGGTGGGTGGGAAGCCGGGCGGGTTCTCGGCCAGCACCACGCCGCGGTCGGCGATCTCCTCATACAGTTTTTGATTTTCCTGGGGGTAAACGATGTCAATCCCACCGGCCAGGACGGCTGTCGTACTGCCGCCGATGGTCAGCGCAGCTTGGTGCGCGGCGGTATCGATGCCGCGCGCGAGGCCGGAGACGATATTGTATTGGGCGGCCAAATCTTTTGCGAGGACTTCCGCCATGCGCCGTCCGGGCAGGGAGGCATTACGCGCGCCGACGATGGCGATGCCGGGCTGGGCCAGCAAATCCAGACGCCCGAGCGCCATGATGACGGGCGGCGCATCGTCGATCTGCGCGAGGAGCGGTGAGTAGGCCGGATCACCCAGGCAAAGGATATGCGCGCCCAGTTTGGCGGCAGCGGCAAATTCCTTTTCCGCGCTGGCGATGGGATAGGGTTTGTAGGTACGCTTGCCGCGCCGGGCGGCGATTTCGGGCAGGGTTTCCAAAGCCTTGGCGGCGGAGCCGTAGCGCGACATGAGTTTGCGGAACGTAATCGGGCCGATATTTTCCGTCCGCGACAGGCGCAGCCAGGCGAGGCGCTCAGCATCAGTGACAGGCGGCGGCGCGAAGAGGCGGTTCAGCATGCAGGCATGTGTAGCATGGAGGATATGCAGTGACGAGTGAGAGATGTGGGATACATCAAGAAAAATGCGGAACAATCCCATGCACCTGCTGCTTTGGATTTTATCTTGCGAATTTAATCCTATTTTGGTAAGATTGTTTCCCTTCTGTCCCGGCGAAGGCCAGGGGAGAGGGAAACTTTAGGGACATAATCTAGAACTAACGGCGAAGGCGAAACAGCCCGACACCTCTGAATATAAAAGCTACAATTTTAATAAAAAATTCATCCAATTTTAGTTTTTAGATGGAATTTATTATGATATGTTAGGTAACATTTTCTAAGTAATTACGTAACAGCATGGAATACTTTAATGTCTCCTACTCCTCCCAATGACCCGATGATGGATAGCCCTCTTTTTAAAGAGGCGCCCCGTATGCCCATCTCCCCCTTTGACCTTATTGCGCAGGGCAAGGTTGTGCATGTCGACGCGATAGGGGTGGGAGCAAGTGAGACGATAGATTTGCTAGCTCTGATAAATAATTATGTTCATGATTGCAAAACGCATCCCGGGCAGCCGATTCCCTTGCACATAGATATGTTTGATGGTTCAGGCCAATGGGGCATCGGCGGGGATCATGTTTATGATTCAACAAACGTTTTATTTACGCTTAATCAGCCGGCAGCTTTGATGGGGCTGGATTATCCTAACCAATTTGTTGACTGGCTTAAAGCCTGGCACTTAAATAAAGACCCGGTCAAAGTGGAGAAAGCAAAAAAGAAGATTGCAAAATATAAAACCCAGGGATTGAGCAATGAGAGAATTGCATATCTGGATTCCGAAAATTATTTGATGGCTAAAGAATTTGGGCCTTATGATTATGTCCCCCGCGCTATTTATGGACAATTCTTAAAAGGCATGTTGCATCAACGTTTAAAGGAAGCGGGACTGACAGTAAACAGCACCTATGGTTTGGCGGATGGCAATGACGCGGACGAAAAGCATAAAATTTTTTCATATAAGATGAACACTATTGTGGTTGATGATATTGCCCGGACAAAAGATGGCAAGCTTAAGGTTAAGGGAGCGGAACACGCTGCCGATGTATTGATTGACGCGACCGGGCATTTAAACGGCACCCTGTTAGGGAAGTTCAATGGCATCCCAGGTTACGCGAGCACGCCCTTTACCATCGAAACGATTGCGGAAGCTGTCAAAGCTCACCCCGAAGGTCCGGTCATCATTCCCGGCACCGGGCAGGCCAGTCTGGATGTTGTGGCGGGGCTTGCGGGCGTTGGTTATACAGGAAAAATTATCGCGATTTCCGGCGATTTGATTGAACCATGGCCGCGTGATGTTTTGAAATTTAAAGAAGGTGAAAATCCCTATGAACTTCATATCTTCACCCCGCAAAATGTCGCGTCCATTGTCAAAAAATTCGCAGGTGATTTCCAAAATCCGGAATTGATAGATAGCCTCAGCAAACTCATACAAGAGGAAATGCATTGTTCCAATGCGATCGAAAAGAGTCCAGTGTATGTGATTAAAAAATTCTTTGAAATGCATGATGAATTTTTGGCAGTGATGAATGAATGCCCGCATGTTTGTGGAGCTTGTAAGGAAATATTTGAAAAGCATGCAGGCAACCCCACATCTCCGGAACGTTTTGCTTTATATCAAAGCATGCGGCAATCCGGCCAATTGGAATTAGTGCGGGGCAGGGTGCAAGATTCTCAAAGCCGATTGACGGAGACGGGTTTTGAGATAAGCGTGGAGCACAGAGGGCAAACCGTGGCTCTTGCTGCGGGTGTTGTCCTTAATTCCGCCAATATGGTAAGAACCCCTTGGGATAGGTCAGGCCAGATTATTAATCCCGCCCTGCGCAGGCTGGAAGAGATTGGCGCCATTCGCCGCAACGATCAAGGCGGCCTGGAACCTGTGGTTGATGACGGCAGTGTTACCTTGATTGGCCCTGCTAAAGGCAATACGCCTTGGGGGATTCCGTATACCAGGGAAGCAATTCAGGAGGAAGGCGACAGGGAGTTCTCAGTTGTGCGCCGCAAAGGGCGAAATTTCTATAGGTCTCCCCCCGCCAAACGCGCCCGAACCAAACCAACAGCGGATACCGGCGCGGGGCAGTTCAGACCTTAATTTACTCAGCAAGTATTAAAAACTTGTTTCGTATTATTCAGGCGCGTAAGATATCCCCAATTTCAATATTAAATTGGGGAGTATTCAGATGTCAGATAACAAGGGCAGGATAACAATTGATGGGGCCGCGCGCGGCATGGATAAACCCGTGTTCGCTTTTGATATAACCATTGCCGATGTGCCGGAAGAAAAATCCAGCCAAGTTGTTGAGGCTGTCCAGCAGTATTTACGTAAAACTTTCGGCCTAGCCGGGAAGACCAATGGCGGAAGTTTTCCAATTGCCGCCTCGGATAATCGGGATACCACGCTTTTTGCCTTTGTCGCGGAATGGCCGGAGATGAGGGAGCGGGATAAAGGCAAAGCCGATCACATGCTGGCGTTATTTTTACAGGCAGGGCAAGACGTGGCGAACTATGAAGAAGGAAAATTCAAGCCCAAACTGCTGCCGCGCCGCCGTTTGCCGCAAACTTTTGACGCTTTGAAACAGGGAATTGCCGCGGCGGTGGATGGGGCGTTAAATCCCCAGCCTTCTTTTATCGCGCGCTTGTTGCATTTAGGTTCACCTGCACCTTAATTTCCAAACTGGCCGTATCCGCCTTGCCGTAGGTGCCGGTGCCCAGGCCGAAATCCAGGCGGTGCAGGGTGGTTTCGCCTTTCATAAAGGCGGTGGGCGTTGTCGCGCTGCTGCTGCGCAGGATCAGCGTAAAAGGCAAATCCACGGGTAACGTGACGCCGCGTAGCGTCAGTGCGCCATGGGCGATATAGCCGCTGTTGGTTTGTTCGAATTTGTCGGCTTTGAATGTCGCCGTCGGAAATGTTCCGCTGCTCAGCCATTTCGGCGCGGCGATGTTTTCGTTGGCGTCGTCATTGTCGGTGGTGACGGATTTGGTGTCGATGGTGATGGCGACGTGGCTTTGATCCAAATGATTAGGGTCAAACGCGATAGTGCCGTCAAAGTTTTTGAATTCGCCTTTAAATGGGCGGCCGGATGTGGTGCCGGTGAAGGTCAGGTGGCTGTTGGTTTTGTTGATGGTCCAGTCGGCTGCGTGGGCGGGCAGCGCGAAAACCAGAATTGCCAGAATGAAAAGGTTACGCATTCGCTTTGCTCCCTAAATTGATTTTGCTTTCCGTGCTGTTCATCAATCGCCGGATGTTTTCATGGTGCCGCGCGACGACGATGGCGGCGATGACGAATAGCGCCAGCGCGATTTGCCACGGCGCGAACATCAATGCCAGAAAAGGCGTCGCGGCTGCGGCGGTCAGGGCGGCGAGGGAGGAGTAGCGGAACCGCCACGCCATACCGAACCAGATGGCGATGGCGCATAATCCGGTCGGCCATGACAGGGCGAGGATAACGCCGATAGATGTGGCGACGCCTTTGCCGCCTTTGAATTTCAGCCAGGGAGAAAAGACGTGGCCGCATACAGCCGCGACGGCAGCGAAAACGGACAGCCAGATATTTCCGTTATTTAAAAAGTTGGCGATGATCACCGCCGCCGCACCCTTGCCCGCGTCGGCGAGGAGGGTGGCGAGCGCCAATCCTTTGCGCCCTGTACGCAGGACGTTCGTCGCGCCGACGTTGCCGGAGCCGATGTTGCGTATGTCGCCCAGCCCAGCCGAGGCGGTGATCAGCAGGCCAAAAGGAACGGAGCCGAAGAGGAAGGGAAGGAAGAGGCCGAAGATGAGAAGCGAAACAAAGTCCATCAATCCTTTTACCGCAATTCGACCCAGACGGGAACATGGTCCGACGGCTGTTCGCGGCCGCGCGGAGATTTGTCGATGCCTGCATTAATGCAACGGTCCGCGGCGGCGGGCGACATTAGAATGTGGTCGATGCGTATGCCGTTGTTACGCTGCCACGCGCCGGCTTGGTAATCCCAGAAGGTATAAAGTTCATCGCGCGGATGAAACATGCGAACGGCATCCGTCAGGCCGAGGTTCACCATGCGGCGGAATGCGGCGCGGGATTCGGGTTGGAATAATGCGTCGCCTTGCCAGGCGATGGGGTCATAGCAATCGATATCGGTGGGGATGATGTTGTAATCACCCATGACGACGAAGGGCATATTGTGGCGCATCAATTCACGCAGCCGCGCCTCCAGCCGCGTGAGCCAGCCGAGTTTATAGGGGAATTTTTCCGTATCAACCGGATTGCCGTTGGGCGCATAGATATTGATGACGTGCAGGCCGTTAATTTTGATTTCAGCGTAGCGCGCCTGGGCATCCGTTTCATCGCCGGGCAGGGCGGTGAGGACGGTTTCAAATGGACGGCGCGAAATCATCGCGACGCCGTTATAACTTTTTTGGCCGATGGGCAGGACGTGCGCGTATCCGGCGGCGTGGAACGTATCCGCCACAAAAGCCGCCGTTTCACATTTGATTTCCTGGAGCGCGAGGACGTCCGGCTGATGCTCCGCCAGCCATTCCGCCACGGCGGCGGCGCGGATTTTGATCGAATTGACGTTCCAGGTGGCGAGTTTCATAGCATCTCAATCTTTAGGGTCTAACTGGAAGCATATTGCTTTAAGCTCATGCTAAGCGCAAGTTAAGCGTATGATATGCAAATATTTAATTTCTTGATTTTTCGCCTGAGTTTGTTGCATGATTATTCATAAAATGGATGTCACATGAACTTGCCTAATAAAAGATATAGCCGGGATCGAGCCAATCTAATTTGGGGAACCAAAGGGGAAAAATTAGTTGCGAAACTTCAAGGAGAAAATCTACCCCCAGAAGACTTTAGGCAAATGCGCAAGGATGAAAGAAAGGGGGCTTGCTGGATATATGGTGGTATTCCAACACATCTAGTTTCTGATTACGTTATTCCGGCATCTACGTATTTCGCGCTTGCTCAAGTTGGATACAGGAATCCGATTTTTGTCATTTTTTATATGATATCAGGGATAATCGGCGGCATGGCCGCTGTAAAAAGTGCTTCTCGCCCAATTAAGAAAAAGGATTTAAGGAAATATCCGGATACCTCATCATATATCATAGCGAGACAAATGAAAACTTACGCAAAAGCTTATATTTTAAGTCTGATAGTGTTAGCTTGTCCTGCTAAGTTACTTTCTATAAAAATAGAAGAAAATAAAACCGCTACTTTAAGCCAGACGATTCCAACAAAACAAGCAAAAGCCCCCTTGAAAAATCCAGCCGTAGTTTCCCCCCAGAATGGGTAGGTTTATGTATTTGCCAAGTGGGAAACTTGACCTTGGCCCCCGGCGCAACTACCTAATGCGGCTATGAAGGGTATTGGGAAATATATTGTCATCGGACTGTTGGTGCTGGGCATTATCGGCGCGGGGCTTTATGCCTGGATGACGCGGAACGAAATTTCAACCGACGATGCGACGGTCGAAGGGCACGTGGCGGCGCTGAGTTCGCAGGTGGCGGGTTATGTCACCGATGTCGCTTTTAACGATAACCAAAAGGTGAAAAAGGATGACGTGCTGCTGCGCGTTGAAACGACGAATTATCAATTCGCGCTGGATCAGAAGAAAGCCGCGCTGGCCGCCGCCGAGGCGCAGTTGGAGGCGACGCAGCAGGGTTACGTTTCCGTCGCCGCTTTTTTAACCGCGAGTGTGGAAAGCGCGCGCGCGAATGTCGCCAGCGCCCAGGCGAATTGGACGAAGGCCAAGGCGGATCTGGCGCGTTTGCAAAGCGCTCCGCCCGCGGCCTATGCGCGGCAGGAATTGGATGCTGATATCGCGACGGAAAAATCCACGCATGAATCGCTGTTGTCGGCGCAGGCGAATTTGCGCAGCGCCGAAACCGCGCCCAGCGGCATCGCCGCGACGCAAAAGATGATCGAAGCGCAACAGGCCGCGGTGGATAAAGCGCAAGCAGACCTGAATCAGGCGCAAAAGAATGTGAACGATACGAACGTGGCCGCGCCGTTCGACGGGACGGTGACGAAGCGCAGCATTGAGCCTGGGTTTTATGTGACACCGGGGCAGCAGCTTGTCACGCTGGTGTCGAACGACAAATGGATCATCGCGAATTTTAAGGAAAACCAGATCACGCGTATGAAGCCGGGGCAGAAGGTGGAATTGAAACTGGACGCCTATCCGAAGCATACCTTCCACGGCGTGATAGAAAGTTTGCAGTCCGGAACGGGCGCGCGGTTTTCGTTGTTTCCGCCGGAAAACGCGACGGGGAATTTCGTGAAGATCGTGCAACGCGTGCCGGTGAAAATCAAATTCACCGATCCGCCGGATGCACAGTATGATATCGGCCCCGGCCTGTCGGTTGACGCGACGGTATATGTGGAATGACGCTGACGGAAAAACCGGCGATTAATCCGTGGATTTTGGCGCTGATCGTCAGCATCGCCACGTTTATGGAAGTTTTGGATACGACGATTACCAACGTATCGTTAACGCATATCGCGGGCGCGCTGGGTGCCGACCAGGATCAGAGTACGTGGGTACTCACGTCCTATCTCGTTTCCAACGGAATTATTCTGCCGCTGTCCGGCTGGCTGTCCGACCGCATGGGGCAGAAGAAATTTTTCTTGTTATGCATCGCCGGGTTTACATTCGCGTCTTTCATGTGCGGCGCGGCGACGTCGCTGGGGATGCTGATCTTTTTCCGCCTGCTGCAAGGCCTGGCGGGCGGCGGGTTGCAGCCGACGCAGCAGGCGATCATCCTGGATTTATTCCCGCCCGAAAAACGCGGGGCGGTGTTTGGGATTACGGGCATCACCCTCATCCTCGCGCCCATCATCGGCCCGACGTTGGGCGGATGGATCACGGATAATTTTGATTGGCGCTGGATTTTCTTTACCAACATTCCCGTCGGCGTGGCGCTGTTTATGCTGATTTCAACCTTGCTACCGGAATCGCGGCGCGATCCCAGCGCAAAGAAAATTGATTACCTCGGCATGGGATTATTGGCGATCGGCCTGGGCGCATTGCAAATCGTCCTCGATAAAGGCCAGGAGGACGACTGGTTTGCCAGCCCGTTTATTTTAATCCTTTCACTCGTCAGCGTTTCCGCGATCGTCGGCGCGGTGGTTTGGATGCTGAAGGCCAAGGAACCGATTGTGGATTTAAGTTTATTGAAAATCCGAAGTTTCGCCGTGGCGTGGCTGTTGATTTTCTTTGTCGGTTTTGCGCTGTATGGCACGACGGCGATTTTGCCGCTGCTGCTGCAAACGCAATTCGGGTACGACGCGACCACGGCGGGCATGGTGATATCGCCGGGCGGGATTGTGATTGTGGTTTTGATGATGATCACGGGGCGTTTAATCAGTAAAATTCCTGTGCGCAATCTGGTGATGTTCGGTTTCGCGCTGGTCGCGGCGGGGATGTATTACAGCATGACGCACGTCGCGCCGAACATGGATTATACGGGTTTCGTAATGGTGCGCATCGCGCAGGTGATGGGAATTCCGTTTTTGTTTATCCCCGTCAGCGCCGCCGCGTTTATGTATGTGCCGAAGGAGAAAAATAACAAAGCATCCGCGCTGTTTGCACTCAGCCGGAATTTGGGCGGGTCGTTTGGGATTGCTTTGGTCAGCGCTTATCTGACGCGCCAGCAGCAAAGCGCGCAGGCGAATATGGTGCATCATCTGACGCCGGGCAATCCGGTGTATCAGAACGCCGTGCAGCATCTCACCGGTTTTTTCCAAACCCAAGTCGGCAATGCAGGGACCGCATCGCGCATGGCGATGGGGCGGATTTACCAGGAACTGATCGCGCAATCGTCTTTTGTCGCCTATGCGCATGTGTTTGAATTGCTGGCGATTTTGATGGTCTTTGGTGTCGCGCTGGCGTGGTTTTTGCCGAAGGTTCCGGCGGGCGGTGCGCCTGCGGGGGCGCATTAAGATAAAAAATCCAGCTCCCCCTGGAGGGGGGAGCTGTCATGCGCAGCATGACTGAGGGGGTGGCGGTGGTAAAGCTGGGAGATTGCTGGAAGAATAATAGAAATTATACGGTGCGTAAATGAAACGTCTTCTTTTGTCCCAACCTCTGCCACCCCCTCCGTCGCGCTTCGCGCGCCACCTCCCCCCTCCAGGGGGAGGAAGTTTGTGGGTGACATTTTTGTGTGACGGCGACATATATAGGTTATGACCTACCAAATCCCCCCACGCGCAATTTACGCCTCCAATCCCGCCGCATCCCGCGGCCGCGTGCATGCGGAAAAATCCAGCGCGATGAAGAGTGAGTTTCAGCGCGACCGGGACCGGATTATCCATTCGGCCGCGTTCCGCAAATTGCGATTAAAAACGCAGGTGTTTGTTTCCCACATGGGTGATTATTTCCGCACGCGCCTCACGCACAGCCTTGAAGTCGCACAAATCGCGCGCGCCATCGCCCGGGCGCTGGGGCTGGATGAGGATTTGGCGGAGGCGCTGGCGCTGGCGCATGATCTTGGCCACACGCCGTTCGGTCATGCGGGCGAGGAAGCGCTGGATGAATGCATGCAGCCCTATGGCGGTTTCGCGCATAATGACCAGACGGTGCGGATTTTAACGCAGCTGGAGCGGCGCTATGCGGCGTTTGACGGATTGAATTTGACATGGGAAACGCTGGAAGGTGTCGTCAAACACAACGGGCCGATTTTGCCGCTACGTGAGGGAGAAAAACTTTCCGCGACGATTACGAACTTTCAGAATTATATGAATCTGGAGCTCGGCACCTATGCAAGTGCGGAGGCGCAGGTGGCGTCACTGGCCGATGATATCGCGTACAATAATCACGATATCGATGATGGCCTGCGCGCGGGATTGTTTACGTTTGACGATATCCGCGATCTGCCCATGATGGGCGAAATTTTGGAACAGTTGCAGCGCGAATATCCGAAACTCGCGAAACCGCGCATGGTGTTTGAATCCGTGCGGCGGATGATTGATGTAATGGTGACGGATTTGATTACCGAAAGCCAGCGGCGCATTGCCGCGCTCGCGCCGCAATCGGCGGATGATGTCCGGCGGGCGAAGGCACCCGTGATTGCCTTTTCCGCGACGATGCAGCAGAACATCGCGGCGCTCCGCGAATTTTTGATGGAGCGTATGTACCGCCATTATTCCGTCAACCGCATGACGAGCAAAGCGCGCCAGATCGTGCGCGATCTGTTTGAAAAATTCATGCTGGAGCCTGAATTAATGCCGACCGAATGGCGGGATATGATCGCGGATATGACGTCCCTCCATTCCCGCGCGCGCATTATTGCGGATTACATCGCGGGGATGACGGATAATTATGCGGAGCTGGAATGGCAGAGATTGTTTGAAATGCGGGTGCGGGCGTAAAATTATTGGCAATCTTCATAATATTTTAATATTTGTATAATATACTATATTGGTCGAAGGATAAAAATACGTATGAAAGAATCTGTCCAGTTCACATTATCAAATATTCGGGATCACTTTTTAAAAGGTGAAATACTTGATCCTGATACAGTAAAGACATTGGTTGGAGACGAAGGGTTTGGATTTGATGGGTATGAGGCAGAGCAATACGATATAGTGATGAGCCATATTATTGACCATGCCTGCAAAAATACGCGCGAGCATGAAGAAAATCTTGTCGCAAAACGAATATCGGATCATATGGACGCTTTTCCAGATTATTCGATTTCACATTGCCTTTCTAGAATGTTTAAGGGGGTTGTCGAGAAAGCATGTTTGGTGAGAAATGAAGATGTTACCCCCGAAAGATTAGAAACTGTAAAGAGGGTGTTAGAAGTGAGTCAAGAAATGTCAGATGCTGGCATGTTTCCGCAAGAATATATTAATAGCGCTTTGGGGCGCGTAGAAATGGGGCGCCTCTATGATCATGCGGAATTACCGGACATAGATCATTTTCTAAATCTTTTGTCAGAAGGTTCGCGGTTAAATATATGCTCAAAATTAAATCCCATTCGGCTTGGCGTACTTGACACACGAAATGACGATGAAAGAAGAGTCATTAAGCGTTTATCAGATATTCAAATTCAATGGGCTAAAGCAAATCGTTTCTTTTTTCCAGGGGATCACGCCGCGCAAGATTCTGCTTGCCAAATATAGATTTTATCCTTTCTTTTATTTGTTTCTGATGTTTTTTGCTATGGCGGCTGGATCAATCTCTGCTAAGTAAAATTCATGAACCTATTCGAACAAATGACCGATTTCGTGCGGGCGCAGGTGGCGGCGATCAATCCCGCCTGGCCGCTCGACCGCATCACGGTGGAAACGCCGAAAGACCCCACGCACGGTGAAATGGCGACAAATGCCGCGATGGTGCTGGCGAAAGAGGCCGGCATGCCGCCGCGCCAGCTTGCGGAACAGATTGCGGAAAAACTCCGCGCCCATCCGCAGGTGGCGGAAGTCACGCTGGCCGGGCCGGGGTTTATCAATATCAAATTCAAACCGGAATTCTGGCGGACGCTGGTGCCGGACATTCTGCGCGCGGGCGCGACATTCGGCACGTCGGATATCGGCCAGGGCGAAAAAGTAAATGTGGAATTCGTTTCCGCAAATCCAACGGGCCCCATGCACGCGGGCCATGTGCGCGGCGCGGTGATCGGCGATGCGGTGGTGCGGCTGCTGCGCGCGGCGGGTTATGATGTGACGGCTGAATATTATTTCAACGACGCGGGCGCGCAGGTGGATGTGTTGGCGCGCACGGCCTATTTGCGTTACCGCGAGGCATTGGGCGAAACGGTTGAAATTCCCGAAGGTTTTTATCCCGGCGAATACCTGAAAGACGTCGGCGCTGCGCTGGCGGCGCGTGACGGCAAAAAGTGGCTGGATAAAAACGAAACCGAATGGCTGGTGCCGATCCGCACCTTTGCCGTGGATGAAATGATGAAAATGATCCGCGAAGATCTGGCGCTGATCGGAATTCGTCACGACGTTTTTACGAACGAACGCGAATTGGTTGAAGGCGGCCTGCTTGAAACGGCGTTCAAAATTCTGGACGATAAGGGTTTGATTTATGTAGGCATGCTGCCGCCGCCCAAGGGCAAGGAAATGGATGATTGGGAACCCGCCGAATTGACGCTGTTCCGCTCCAGCCAGTTCGGCGATAATTCGGACCGCCCGTTGAAAAAACGCGACGGCAGTTGGACTTATGCCATGCCGGACATCGCTTATCACCTGGATAAGATTCAGCGCGGTTTTACGACCCTTATTAATGTGTGGGGCACCGACCACATGGCTTATCAGGATCGCATCAAGCCGGCGGTGACGGTGTTCAGCGACGGCAAAGCGCGGCTGGATGTGATTTTCAATAATATGGTCAAGGTTTTCAAAAACGGCGAGCCGGTGAAACTTTCCAAACGTTCGGGCAACATCATCACGCTGCGCGAAATGGTGGAGCAGGTGGGCGCGGGCGCGGTGCGGTTTATGATGCTGACACGCGATCCGAAATCACCGCTCGATTTCGATTTCGCCAAGGTGGTGGAGCAGTCGAAAGACAATCCGGTCTTCTATGTGCAATACGCCCACGCGCGGATTTGTTCGGTGATGCGCCATGCGGCGGAAGCCGTAGCGGATTTAAAAACGGATGACGCGGCATTGGCGCAGGCGGATTTGGCGCACCTGGATGCGCCCGCGGAAATCGCGATGATCCGCAAACTATCTGAATGGCCGCGCATCGTCGCGGCGGCGGCGCAGGTGCATGAACCGCACCGGATCGCGTTTTATCTCCAGGACCTTGCGGCGGAACTCCATGCGCTCTGGACGGCGGGGAAAGACGACGCGCAGCTGCGGTTTATTCTGCCCGATCAGCCGGAAAAAACGCGGGCGCGGCTGGCGCTGCTGCGCGCTTCGGCACTGGTCATCGCCGCCGGATTGGGTATTATTGGCGTCGAACCGGCACAGCAAATGTAAGAGGCCCCCATGCCACGTGATGAAGATTTATTAGACCAAAACTTCCCCGAAGAAGAAGCGCGCGCGAAAGGCCTGCGAATTCTCTCGCTCTTTGCCATCGGCGTGGTGGTGATTTTTCTGGTTGCGATCGGATACATTTATATGTCCGGCAATCATGCGGCGGATCCGGATCATCTGCCTTTGATCACGGAAAATAATCCGCCGCAAAAATCGCGCCCGGCGGATCCGGGCGGGATGGAAATTCCGCACCAGGATGCGAGTGTTTATGATCATCTGGATGCAAAGCAAGCAGCAGACCAGCCTGAAAAACTTTTGCCGCCGCCCGAAGCGCCTGTGACGCAGGCAGACCAGCAGACCAACAGGCCGGCAGACCAGAATGCCGCACCCGCAACCATGGCCGCAACGGTGCCGGAACAATTGCCTAGTTTGCCTTCGAATGCACCTGCTGCGCAGCAAGCTGCTGTGGCGGACAAGGCAGCCCCGAATGCTGCGACGCAAGCACCGCCTGTTGTAACGCCCGCACCTGCACAGGCAGCGCAAACAAATACCGCTGCGCCGGTGCAAACGGCTCAGCCTGTTGTTGCGGATAATTCTCAGGTTTCATATCGTATCCAGCTCGGCGCGGTGCGCGACCAGGCGGCCGCGGATAAAGAATGGGCGCGGATGGAAAGTAAATACAGCAGTGATTTGAAAGGTTTGAATTCGTCCTTCACGCCCGTCAGCCTGGGCGACAAGGGGACCTTTTTGCGCATTCAGGCCGGGCCGCTCAGCAAGGAAGAGGCGGAGGCGCGCTGCGCGAAATTAAAAGGCGAAAATCAGGCTTGCCTGATCGTCAAAGCCGCGCAGTGATTGATGACTGACTGGACGCCCGTTTTTGACACCGCGCATCTGATCGCCGCCGGTGACGCGCCCGCGCCGGAAGTCTTACAGCATATCAATCGCACAGCCGCGCATATCATTGCCGTGGATGGCGGCAGCGCGGCATTGGCGGCGGCGGACGTGAAGCCTGATTGCATCATGGGCGACATGGACAGCGACGCGGGCCGCATCAGCGCGCCCAAAGTGGTCTTGCCCGACCAATATAAAAGCGATCTGGAAAAGGCGATTGATTATTTGCTGCACCGCGGCGTGAAATATTTTACGCTTTACGGCGCGCATGGCGGCGCGCGCACGGATCACGCGATCGCCAATCTGGATTTGCTGACGCGCTATGCGCCGCATTGCCGCATCAAGATGGCGATGGGCGATGCGGTGGTTGAGGGTTTATGCCCGGAAAACACCGCGCCTAACGGCATACGGATTTCAACCGGGCAGAATGACATGATCGCCACGCTGCCCATAGGCGGGCCCGCGGTTTTGACCCTGCGCGGCGCTGAATACGCGCTGGAGCATGCGGAACTACAGCCGGGCACGGCGGGCGTCGGCAATACGGCGATCGCCGATCACATTCATATTCAAATCTTTCGCGGCGCCGTGCGGCTGGTGCGCATGCCGGAGCAAAACGATGCCTAAACCACTGGCGCTGATCGCCGGATTGGCTGGAGAAAAAATCACCGCCGCCGAGCGCAAATTTTTCCGCGCGGCAAACCCGCTGGGGTTCATTTTATTCAAACGCAATTGCGGCAGCCCTGCGCAGATCATAAAACTGACGGATGATTTGCGCGACCTGACGGGCCGCGCCGACACGCCGATTTTAATCGACCAGGAAGGCGGGCGCGTCGCGCGTCTGCGCGGGCCGGAATACGCGCCGCTGCCGCCGATGCGGGTGTTCGGCGATTTGTTCGCGCGTGACCGCGCGCGCGCGAAAAAAGCTTTGACGTTAAACGTGCAAATCATCGCGGCGGAGCTGCTCTCGCTCGGCGTGAATGTCGATTGCATTCCGGTATTGGACGTGCCCGTGCGCGGCGCGGATAACATTATCGGCGATCGCGCTTTTTCGGTTGATCCGAAAATTGTCGCGGAACTTGGCCGCGTCGCGGTCGATGCGGCAGTCGCGGCGGGCCTGACGCCCATCATCAAACACATTCCCGGCCACGGCCGCGCGACGGCGGACAGCCACCTCACGCTGCCGACGGTGAAAACACCGATTAAAACGTTGGAGCAGACGGATTTTGCCCCTTTCCGCGCGCTGCCCGATGCGCCTTGGGCGATGCTGGCGCATGTGCGTTATACGGCGCTGGATGACAAAAATCCGGCGTCATTATCGCCCTTGATCATAGATTATATCCGCAACGCCATCGGTTTCGGCGGCGTCCTGATCGGCGATGATTTATCGATGAAGGCCCTGCGCGGCACCTATACCTCGCGCGCGGAAAAAACTTTGGCGGCGGGCGCGGACCTGGCGTTGCATTGCAACGGCAACCTGGCGCAGATGGAAAAGGTGGCCGCCGGATGCCGGGAAATCACGCCCGCCACAGCCGCGCGGTTGAAAGCCGCACAGGCAAAATTAGGCAAAATGAAAACCGCCGATGTCACGGAATTGGTTGCGCAGCGCAACAAATTGCTGCTAGGATAAATCAGACTTTGTCCATGACAGACGCCGCCGAAACCCTAGAACTCGATTTCGATCCCGAAGCCGCCGGGGAGGACGCTTTTCGCGTTCAATTGGCTGATTACGAAGGGCCGCTGGATTTACTGCTGGAGATGGCGCGCGGACAGCGCGTTGATTTAACAAAAATTTCCGTCCTCGCGCTGGCGGAGCAATATATCAGTTATATCGAAACCGCGAAATCACTGCGCCTGGAAATCGCGGCGGATTATTTGGTCATGGCGGCGTGGCTGACGTACTTAAAATCGCGCCTGCTGCTGCCGAAACAGGAACAGCCGAAAGACGAACCATCAGCCGCGCAAATGGCGGATGCGCTGGCGTTCCAATTGCGCCGTTTGCAATCCATGAAAGACGCGGCGGCAAACCTGTTCGCGCGGCCGCAAAAGGGGCAGGGCTTTTTTGCGCGCGGCGTGCCGGAAGGGTTTATCACGCGCACGGATAAAATTTTCGGCGATACGTTATATGATTTGCTGAACGCCTATGGCGAATTTTCTTTGCGGCAAAAGCAATTGGAAGCCTATGCGCCGCCGACGCCGCATAAATTATTTACATTGGAAGAGGCGATGGACCGCATCGGCACAATGTTCGGCGCGCGCGGCCTGTGGCGTTCGAAATCCTGGGTCAGTTTACAGGATCTGGTGAAAGAAGAATTGGGGCTGGATTTACAGGATATCAGCGGCAAATCGTATCTGACGGCGATGTTCAGCGCGTCATTGGAATTGGCGAAAAACGGTTCGATTGATATTCAGCAACAGGAAAATTTCGGGCCGCTTTTCCTGCGCGCCCGCGTCGAAGAGACACAAGAGGAACACCATGAACATGCAAGCGCAAACTGAAGAAACAGAAATCGAAGCCGAAGAAGAGATCGAAGTCGCCGCCCCCGCGAATGACGTGATGGTGGAATTGGCGCCCGCCGACCGCAAGCGCGGGATTGAAGCCATTATTTTCGCTGCGCCCGCATCCATGACAGCGACGGCGATCGCGGCGCAATTGAAATTGGAAGAAGCGGAAGTTGAAACGCTTCTGACCGAATTGCAAAATGAATATTCCGATCGCGGCGTGCATCTGGCGGAGCGGGCAGGCAAGTGGTCGTTCCAAACCGCGCCGGATTTGGCGCCGCATTTGACGTTTGTGAAATCGCGCCCGGTGAAACTGTCGCGCGCGGCGATGGAGACTTTGGCCGTGATCGCCTACCACCAGCCGCTGACGCGCACGGAAATTGAAAACATCCGCGGCGTGGCGATCCATAAAGGCACGCTGGATCTGCTGCTGGAGACTGGCTGGATCAAGCCCGGCAAACGCCGCGAGATTCCCGGCCGGCCGCTCACCTGGGTGACGACGGACGCGTTTTTGGAACACTTCGGCCTCGCGACCCTGCGCGAATTGCCAGGGGTGGCGGAGTTGAAATCCGCCGGGTTGCTGGACAAACGCCCCGCGATTGCCCTCGTGCCTGGACGTGATGACGCGGTGGAAACCGAAGCTTCGCCGACCGCGACGACGGATGAAAATGACCTGTCGGATTTTTTGCCTGAGGCAGGCGAGCAGACATAAATTTCTTGCAATTGCGGTCTAATATCAGTTAGTAATATTCCTACAATTAAATGGGGAAAAGTGTTTTTTAGACATCCTAAACCTTCGATCACGGCGTTTGCCGTAGATATTGGCGCGGTAACGCTCTGTGCCTCGGATTTGATGGTGTCTGAGGGGCGGGAAGATGTCTATGATAATGAAATTAAGAAACCTGTTTATCTCTTTATTGGATACGAAGAATTTACAGAAAAAATAGGCAATTTTCTACCTTATAAACCATCCGAGGATCATTTTAGGACTGTTGGGACTGCTGGTAAAGTGGTCTGGAGATTTCATCACACCCTTGATGAATTAGGTCATGCAATTACTTCCGCAAGGCAGATCGGGGGCAACGTTGATTTAACGCAAAATCAACCGTTGGCTGTTTATGCGCGAATGGCAGGAAAATCGCCGTCAGAATTTCTGACAGCTATCCTGACCGCTCCGGATTTTAAAGCAACCGTCACACAATTGCGCCAAGACTCTGGCAACCGGGAGTTTTTGAATGAAGCGGCATTACCGTTGGTTGGTGGGTTGGAGCCCGGCAAATAATAATCTTTGCTCGCCCTCTAAATTCCTTTTGATTTTTGCCGATACCCGGCCTACATTCCGCCAAACAGGAGGCCGCAATGGGCGCATTTGAACTCGTTTTAATTCTACTGGTCGTAATGATCATTTTCGGCGCGGGAAAATTGCCGAACGTGATGAAGGATCTGGGCAAAGGCGTGAAGGCGTTCCGCGACGGTATGGCGGATGAAAATAAATCCGAAGTTAAGTCAGACACGCCGGCCGCGCCGCCCAAAGAGTAATGCCGAAAAAATTATCTGCCGCGAATGATGACGCCAAATCTGCGTTGGCTGCGGCGCGGGAAAAATTAAACGTCACGATAAAAGATTCACGTTTGCACGCCGAATTGGTGCGCAAATTCAGTTTGATGTCATTGCTGCCCGCGCTGGTAATGTTCGTCTTCGCCAGTGCATTTGTATTTTTGGTCATCCAGCAATGGTTCGGCGACCGTGTGCGCACTGCAATTGATGAATCCATGCAGGTCGCGGACGCCTATCTGGCGGAACATCAGCAAAACATCCGCGCCGACGTTTTGGCGATGTCGAATGATATCGGCCGCGCCGCGCCGCAGACCTTTGGCGATCCAGAATTTTTTAATAAGCTGCTGCGCACCCAATCGCTGCTCCGCAATTTGCAGGAAGCCATGGTGTTTGATGGTTCCGGCCGCGTGCTGGCGCGTTCGGGCCTCACGTTTTCATTGGAGCTCGATCCGCTGGACCGCGAAGTGCTGGCTGCCGCGCGCGACGGCGACGTGCGCGTGATTTTAAATGACAAGGGCGACCGCGTGCGCGCGCTGATCCGTTTGCCGGGTTTTCCCGATGCCTATTTATATGTCGGCCGGTTGGTGGATTCAAATGTATTGGCCTATCGCGAGCGCGCAAAACAAGCGGTGGATGAATATAAAATGCTTGAGGTTCGCCGCACGGGCTTACAATTATTGGTGGTGGGTGTTTTCGCGGCGGGCACGGCGCTGTTGGTTTTCTTTTCCATCCGTTCCGGTCTGCGCACGGCGGACCGCCTGGCGACGCCGCTGGAAAATTTAATTCAGGCGGCGGAGCGCGTGCGGTCCGGCGACCTGTCCGCGCGCGTGACGGAGAAATCGAGTTACGATGAAATCGCGAATTTGCTGTCGGCCTTTAACCGCATGACGTCGCAGCTCGACAGCCAGCGCCGTGAATTATTTGATACCAACCGCAAACTCGACGACCGCCGCCGTTTTTCCGAGGCGGTTCTGGCCGGTGTTTCCGCAGGCGTGATGACGGTGGATATGGACGGCGTTATTCAATTGGCGAACGACCAGGCAACGCGGCTGCTTGCGCGGCATGATTTGCTGGGCGCGCCGCTGGCGGAAATTTCCGCTGAGCTTGAAACGTCGCGGCAATATTTTTTATCGCACGGCACATTGGATGAGGGTGCAGCGGGCATCAGTTATTCCGCCGTGTCTCAACCCACTAAACATTTTCAACTACGCATCGCGGCCTTGTCGGAAAACCGCGCGGCCAGCGCGCTGGTTTTAACGTTCGACGACATTACCGCGCTGGAAGTCGCGCAGCGCCAGGCCGCCTGGGGCGACGTCGCGCGGCGCATCGCGCATGAAATTAAAAATCCGCTGACGCCTATTCAATTGGCCGCTGAACGCCTGCGCCGGAAATACAGCGACGAAATCAAAACCGAGCCGAATGTCTTCGCGAATTGCCTGGATACGATTGTGCGCCAAGTTTCCCATGTCGGCCGCATGGTGGGTGAGTTTGCGTCCTTTGCGCGCATGCCTTTGCCGTCGGTGCAGCCGGAAAATTTAACGGAATTAATTTCGCAAGGAATCTTTTTGCAAAAACAGGCGCATCCGGAGATCAAATATATTTTTGACGCGACCGCGCCTGTTACTATTGCGGCGGACGCGGGGCAGATCGCCCAGGCGCTCACCAACCTATTGCAAAACGCCGCCGACGCGATTGAAGGGCGCGAAGGCCCGAAAGATGACGATCTGCCGCGCGGCGAGATCAATGTTGATCTGGCGGAGCAGGGCGAACGGGCGGTCGTGACCATCACCGACAACGGCCGCGGCCTTCCCAATGTCGCGCCGGGCCGCCTGATGGAACCTTATATGACGACGCGGACAAAGGGCACGGGCCTGGGCCTCGCCATCGTGAAAAAGATCATCGGCGAACACGGCGGCACGGTGGAATTGGCCGCGCGCGCGGATGGCGTGCCGGGCGCGGCGGTGATTATTAACTTGCCGTTGACGGCGAATGGCGCATTGAACGAAAGAAAATCCGCATGAAAAACAAAGCGAACATTTTCTGGAACCCCGCAGAAATTACGGATGATAACGGCTGTGTTATCGCGCTGTTGAACGCTTATGCGCCGCCGAAAATCAATCGCGCGTTTTATGCTCTGCTAACCTTTTGCCCTTTGGCGGTCGTCATTGCCGTGTTTTATCTGTTCCTGCCGATTTTTCTGCCGCACCATTACCACCCGGAATGGCGCGATTTTACTTTCCATCCGCAAAGCGCGCAAAATTTGATCAGTCTGGTATTTTTCTGTGGGGCGCCGCTGTACGCGCTCGCGCTGGTGCATCAGCTTTGGGTTAATGGCGATTTGATCAGACACGGCACCCGGATTTCCGTCCGGCTGGAGCAAGCCACGCATAATCCGTTATTGAGCACAAATAATTTGGTTTTTTTAAATACGGAATCGCAAGTCTCTGTGTACCGGCAATACACCATGGCGGTTAGCGCCGATGCGGATATCAGCCATATTTCAGCGGAAAAAACTTATCCTGCTTACCTGGGCACATCCCGGCGCAGTTGGCGCGCAGCGCTGATTATCATTGACGATTCAGCTTTCCATTCCACGGGCGATGCATTAAAAGGTTAAACATGGCGCATGACATTCTGATCGTTGATGACGAACCCGACATCCGCAATTTACTCGCGGGTATTTTGTCGGACGAAGGTTACGCGGTGCGCGAAGCGGCGAACGCGGATGCCGCATACGGCGCGCTGGCCGCGCGCGCGCCGCAACTAGTGATCTTGGATGTTTGGCTGGAAGGCAGCAAGGAAGACGGGTTGCAAATCCTCGCACGCATTAAAAAGGATTACGCCGATGTGCCGGTCCTGATGATTTCCGGTCACGGCACGGTGAAAATGGCGGTGACGGCGATTAAACAGGGTGCGTTTGATTTTCTGGAAAAGCCGTTTGAGTCTGACCGTCTGTTGCTCCTCGTCGCGCGCGTGTTGGAGAATGTACAGCTGCGGCGGGAAAATCAGGAATTAAAAACGCGCGCTTATGCGATTACGGAAATCATCGGCACGAGTCAGCTGGTGAACTCATTGCGCTCCAACATCGAAAAAATTGCGCCGACGAATTCGCGTGTTCTTATTCTCGGCCCCAACGGCGCGGGCAAGGAACTTGCCGCGCGTCTGATCCATCAATCCTCAAAACGCGCCAGCGGGCCGTTTGTGTTAATGAACTGCGCGTCTTTGGAGCCTGATAAATTCGATGAAAAACTTTTCGGCGTCGAAAACGCCGATGGCCGCCGCGCCGGATATCTGGAACAGGCGCACGGCGGTACGTTATTGTTGGATGAGGTCGCCGACCTCCCCGCCGAAACCCAGGCGAAATTGGTGCGCGTATTACAGGATCAATCTTTCACGCGTGTCGGCGGCAAAACGCCCGTCACCGTCGATGTGCGCGTTATCGGCGCGAGCAGCCGTGATCTCGGCGCGCTGACTCAGGCTGGAAAATTCCGCCAGGATTTATTTTACCGGCTGAATGTTTTGCCACTGCGTCTGCCCGCGCTGACAGAACGGCGCGAAGATATCCCGCTGCTCATGCAATATTTCCTCACGCGTGCGGCGGAGGCGGCGGGGACGCAAACGCCAAAACTCGGCGCGAATGCCGAAGTCGCATTACAAGCACACGACTGGCCCGGCAACGTCCGCCAGCTCCGCAACGTCGCGGAATGGCTGGTTATCATGCATGGCGGCAGCGACCGCACATTGGGCGCGGGCGACCTGCCGCCCGACGTGCAGCAAAACACGCCGCAGGTTTTGAATTGGGAAAAAGGCTCTGAAATCATGGCACTCCCGCTGCGCGACGCGCGGGAAGTATTTGAGCGTGAATACCTGCTTGCACAGCTATCGCGTTTCGGCGGGAATATTTCACGCACCGCATTATTCGTCGGCATGGAACGCAGCGCGTTGCACCGCAAACTCAAACTCCTCGGCCTGTCAAGTGTCGACCGCGCGGGCGGCGGCGATGCAGAAACGCCGGAAGAGGGCGGGGAAGCGGATGCGGCTTAGTAGATTAAGGAGCAGGTGCCCAAGAAGTTATTGGTTTTACACCCGACTTAAGGTTTTTTATTTCTGATGCAGGGACATCTTTTAAAATTTCAGGCGTACAAATGAAGTTGCTTTGCGAGTAAGAATATGCGCCCTGATATGTTCGTGAAATAGTTTGTGAAAAACAAACCCCATAAGTATCAATATGCCAAGTTCTCGGTGCTATCGGCACTGTAATATAGGAGGGCGTCACCTGACTAGATGTGGTGGGTTGAGAGCACCCTGAAAACATTACAGCACCAAGAGTGGCGCCCAGCGCCAAAGCTGATTTTTTAAAGTTCATGTGTATATTTTCCTTATAAGGTTAGAATTCCTTATACCAAAAACCCCATGAAAGTAAAAAGAAAAAATCCCCCATCCCCTTCACAATTCCCGTCAAATCCCTATCCTAAACCCATGAAAAACCTGCCGATTCCGCGTGCCGTGCTCTTCGACTGGGACGGCACCCTCGTTGACACCTGGAAGGCGATTATCGCCGCTTATAACATCACGCGCATCGCGATGGGGATGGATCCGTGGGATGAAAAAACCGCGCGGCATAATATCCGCAAATCCTGGCGCGATGCTTTTCCCGAGGTGTTCGGCGACCGCTGGGAAGAGGCGGGGAAGATTTACCGCGAACAATACGGCGCGATCAATCAACAGCATATCGAGCCGATGCAGGGCGCGTTCGAATTGCTCGGCTGGCTGGCGGAGCATAAAATTCATACCGGCATCGTCAGCAATAAACTCGGCAGTTATTTGCGCAGTGAGATTGAATATTTTAATTGGGGTCATCACTTTTACCGCGCCGTTGGCGCGCAGGACGCCGCGCGCGATAAACCGCATCCCGATCCCGTTATCCTCGCGCTGGATGGCAGCGCGATTGTGCCGGGGCCGGCTGTCTGGTTCGTCGGCGACACCGGCATGGATTTGCAGGTCGCGCACGCGACGGGATGCACGCCGATTTTGGTGAACGGCCACAGCCTGCGCCCCGGCGAGCGCGAGGCGCATCCGCCCGCGGCGGAG
>Ga0206950_1004_pt1 | contig 91743 bp, 98 predicted proteins | sample Alteio_BWOrgHeat_41_FD_152954 | JGI IMG/M metagenome (GOLD analysis project Ga0206950, IMG submission 152954) | Enriched cells from forest soil in Barre Woods Harvard Forest LTER site, Petersham, Massachusetts, United States -... | ecosystem: Environmental > Terrestrial > Soil > Temperate forest >... | reverse complement strand
GTAATTAAACGTCTTTAGGCTTGCATTCTGACGCATTCCGGCCTATTTTCATCCCGATTCCGGACCGGGCATTTTGGGCTTGGCGGAGGAATCGCAGGCGGCTATAATCGTCTGGTTAACCAACAAAGGAATGAAACATGAGCGATATCTCTGCCCGCGTTAAAAAAATCGTAGTTGAACATTTGGGCGTTGAAGAATCTAAAGTTACGGATGCGGCCAGCTTTATTGACGACCTGGGCGCGGACAGCCTGGATACCGTTGAACTGGTCATGGCGTTCGAAGAAGAATTTGGCGTGGAAATCCCCGATGACGCAGCGGAAAAAATCCGCACCGTGGGCGATGCGGTTGCCTTTATCAACCAGAATGCACAGGCGGCCTAGGGCCGTCTCCGCTTCCATTACTATGGAATTGAACCGATGAGACGCGTGGTTATCACCGGCATTGGCCTGCTCTCGCCCCTGGGCAACGGCGCCGAATATACCTGGCGCCGCCTAGTGGCGGGCGAGTCGGGCATTTGCCGTATTGAACATTTCGATGTCAGCGATCTGGCCGCGCAAATCGGCGGGATCGTGCAACGCGGTACGGGCGCGGGCGAATTCAATGTGGATGATACCCTGCCGCCCAAGGATCAGCGCAAAAACGATACCTTCATCCACTTCGGCATTGCCGCGGCGGATGAGGCCATTCGTGATTCCGGTTACGCGCCCACGGACGACGAAGCCAAAAATCGCACCGGCGTTTTAATCGGCTCCGGCATCGGCGGCCTCGGCGAGATTTTTGAAACCTCCCAAGTCCTGACCGAAAAAGGCCCGCGGCGCGTTTCGCCGTTCTTTATTCCTGCGTCGTTAATCAACCTGATTTCCGGCCAGGTTTCCATCAAGCACGATTTTCGCGGCCCCAACCACGCGGTCGTCACCGCCTGCTCAACCGGCGCGCACGCAATCGGCGACGCGGCGCGTTTGATTATGCTGGACGATGCGGATGTGATGGTGGCCGGCGGTTCCGAAGCCGCCATCAACCGCCTGGGCATCGCCGGTTTCGCGGCGGCGCGCGCGCTCTCGACTGGATACAACGACCGCCCGACCGAGGCATCGCGCCCTTATGACGAAGGCCGCGACGGTTTCGTGATGGGCGAAGGCGCGGGCGTGGTGGTTCTGGAAGAATATGAACACGCCAAAAAACGCGGCGCAAAAATTTATGCGGAAATCATCGGCTACGGCATGTCGGGCGACGCCTATCACATCACCGCCCCGCATCCTGAAGGCAGCGGCGGTTTCCGCTCCATGCAAAACGCCTTGCGCCGCGCGAAGATTAACCCGGATGATGTCGATTACATCAACGCGCACGGCACCTCGACACCGCTGGGGGATGAGATTGAAATCGGCGCGGTGAAAAGATTGTTGGGCAGCGCGGTGGATAAGGTCAATGTATCCTCCACCAAATCCGCCATCGGCCATCTGCTTGGCGCGGCGGGCGCGGCCGAGGCGATTTTCTCCATCCTCGCCATCCGCGACGGCGTTTGCCCGCCGACGTTGAATTTGCACAATCCGTCTGAAAGCTGCCGTGACATTAACCTCACGCCGCTCAAGGCGCAGGAGAAAAAAGTGAATATCGCGCTGTCAAACTCCTTCGGCTTCGGCGGCACGAACGCGTCGCTGGTGTTCAAGGCGGTTTAACTTCCTCGTCATTGCGAGCACAGCAAAGCAACGACGATATAATAAGCTTATGAATCAAAGATTATTCCTTCTCTTCACCCTCATCATCCCCCTCCTCTTCGGCGGCGGCGGCGTTCTGTTCGGCTTATCATTGGTCGGCAAGGGCCCGCTGACGCAACCGGCTGATGTCGTCATTGAGCCGCATACGGGTTTATTGCAAACCGCCGCAGCGTTGAAAAATGCGAATGTTATCGGCAATGAATATGAATTCGCGGCGCTGATCGCCGTCACCGGAAATAAAAATAAAATCAAAGCGGGCGAATATGAATTCACGCCGCAGATTTCGCTGTGGCATGTCGTGCAAAAATTCGCGCGCGGAGAAATTCTGGTCCGTAAAATCACCTTTCCCGAAGGCTGGACGAGCAAGCAGATCGTTTCGGCATTAAATCAAAACACATTTTTAATGGGCGACGTTACAGAAATTCCCGCCGAAGGTACATTGATGCCCGATACCTATACCTTCACGCGCGGCGATAAGCGCGAAGAAATCCTGTCCCGCATGAAAAAGAAAATGGCGGATTTTATTGCCGCGACGTGGCCCCGGCGCGCGGCGGATTATCCGCTGAAAACCACGGATGATTGGCTGAAACTCGCCAGTATTATTGAGGCCGAAACGCCGAAATCCGAAGAACGCGCGCGCGTTGCGGCCGTTTACCTTAATCGCCTCGCAAAACCGATGCGGCTGGAAGCCGACCCGACGGTGGCATACGGCGCCAGCGACGGTTCCGGCAATCTCGGCCGCGCGCTGACGCTCGCCGATCTGCAAACGGCAAATCCCTATAATACTTACCTGAACGACGGCCTGCCGCCGACGCCGATTAACAATCCCGGGCGCGCATCGCTCCTCGCCGCGCTTACGCCGGAGAAAAATGATTACCTGTATTTTGTGGCGAACGGTTTAGGCGGCCATAATTTTGCCGCGACTTATGAAGCGCATCAAAAAAACGTCATAGCTTGGCGCAAAATCAAAAATGAGACTAAACCCGCGCTGCCTGCAACGGCGGGGCAACGGTAACACCCGCCGGCTTGTTCACATTCAGGGCATAAATGCCGCGCTGATCCGGCATGGGTTTAAGTTTTTCCGTAATTCCCAAAACCGTTTCCGCGCCGCCTAAAAAGACCACGCCGTGCGGCGGCAATTGCCGCACCATATTTTCCAAAATCCGCGTTTTGGTCGGCGTGTCGAAATAAATCAAAACATTGCGGCAGAAAATCACGTCAAACACGCCCAGCGACGTAAAATCGCTGAGCAGATTAAACGTGCGGTACGTCACCATCTTGCGGATATCCTCGGAAACGCGCCACTTTTCGCCTTCCTGTTTGAAATATTTCATCAGCATTTGAATGGGCAAACCGCGCTGCACTTCGAATTGCGTATAGGTGCCGTCCTTTGCACGCTCCACCATTTCGCGCGAGAGGTCCGTGCCGATAATCTCAATATTCCATCCGGCGAGTTTCGCGCCTTGTTCCTTCAGCACCATCGCGAGCGAATAGGCTTCCTGTCCGCTAGAGGACGCCGCGGACCAAATCCGGAAAGATTTTTTCGCCGCGTTTTGTTCCAGCAATATCGGCAGCACGATATTTTTAAATTGATCGAACGGTTTGGCGTCACGGAAAAATGAGCTTTCATTCGTCGTCATGCTTTCGATGACGGCTTCTGATAATTTCGCATCATGCGTGCTGCGCAAACGCGCGACGATGTCTTCAATTGAATTCAAATTAAACTTACGCGCGATGGGCCCCAGGCGGGATTCCAGCAAATAAACTTTCTCTTCACTAATAACCAGTCCCGACTGTTGTTTCAGCAGGTTGGCAAGAAATTGGAAGTCGTCGGAGCGCAGCGTCATCTTCCCGCCAATCTTAAAACCTCTGGACCGATTTGTTCAAGCGGCAAAACGGCGCTGCATACCCCCGCCACAGCCGGGCGGCAAAAATTTTCGGGGGGCGACTGATCCAGCCGTAAAACGGTTTCCAAGCCTTTGCGCTCCGCCAGCATATGATAACCGCCGGGCGCAACGTATAATTTGCGGCCTTCCGCCACATCTCCGTTGGCGGCTTCAAATACGGCAACGCCGGTTTGGCGTATAATATGCTGCGCCGAAGGTGCGCCCACGGGAGTGGCGGCCGGTGTAATCTGCAATGGCGGTAATTTACGCGACTGCCGCGCAGCAGCGCCTAGCGCCAGAACTTTATGGTGCATATCTTGAAAAAACTCTTCCAGCACCGGCCCGCCGCCGCCGCCCGTTGCGGCGCTCTCGGGTTTAGGGATGTAATCCGCTGCGCCTTTTTGCAGGCAATCGATGCTGATATCCGCATTACGCTGGGTCAACGTGGAGGAGATCAAAACTTTGACTTCAGGTTGCGCCTTGAGGAGCAGCGGCAAAGCCGTGATGCCGTCCATCACCGGCATTTGAATATCCAGCACGATCACATCCACAGGCGGCCCGCTGGTGGCGGCCTTTACAGCTTCTTCACCGTTGGGATGATAGCTGACCACGCGGATGCCCGGTTGCGCGTCCAAAAAACGCCGCACGGTGCCGCGGATGACCACGCTGTCATCCACCACCATGACGCGGTAATGGTCGGGGTTTTGATTTTCCGCAGCCGCCATTTAATTAATCGATCAAGCCGACTTGGGAAAATTTGCCGGACACGATTTCGGCATCAAACGGTTTCATGATGTATTCGTTCGCGCCCGCCATGATGGCTTCCTGAATTTTATCCATTTCATTTTCGGTTGTGCAAAAAATCACGATGGGTTCATCACCGCCGGGCAATGCGCGCAATTCCTTTAAAAACGTCAAGCCGTCCATGACGGGCATATTCCAATCCAGCATGATCACGCGCGGGAATTGTTTTTTGCAAAAATCGAGCGCTTGCTGACCATCCTCGGCTTCCTCACACGTGAAACCCAATTCTTCAATGATACGGCGGGCGACTTTGCGAATTACGCGGCTGTCATCCACGAGCAAACAGACTGACATGAAACCTCACTGTTCTAGTGCGCGCCGATCATACTGCACTACGCCGCTTCCGCCAAGTCAAAGCGCAATAATTTCGCCACATCCAAAATGACCATCAGGCGGTCTTCAAGGCGGTAAATTCCGGCGGAAACCTGGCGAAACCGCGCGTCCAACGTGCCGGAATTGCGTTCAAAATTTTTGCTGGAAACGGCCATAACCTCACCCACATTATCGACGATGAGGCTGTAAAGCTCCCCGCCCTGCTCCACCACGATATTCATCCTCCGCGCATCAGATGCCAAGGGCGGAAGAGTTTAAAAAATCGCGGACAAAGTTGACTTTATTACGCGGTAGTATTCAGGCTGCTGCCGATCAGGCTTTGCAAGCCGCTCGTATCAACGCTGTAATTGCCGCTATCATCAGGGCCACTGCCGCCGCCGAGCAAGGAAGCCTGCCAGCCCAGCGTCGTGCTGCCGCCGCCGGTGCCGTTCGCGACGGAAACAGCCAGGAATTGGTTGATATAATTGTTGACGTAATTCGGATCGGAAAGCTTTTTGAAATTGATGGCTTTGCTGAATGCGTTTTCCTGCGCTGTTAATGATTGCGAATAAATACCGTTCGGCAAACCGCCCACGGTTTGCACCACCAGCGCCATGGCCTGGTTGGATAAAAGCTGATCAACGTTTTTAATCGTACCGATATTGTCTTTGAAATATTGCGCATAGCGCAGGTTTTGGTTTTGCTGGCCTAAAACTTCCTGATAAATATCCTGAACATATTTATTATCGATCGTTTGCAATGTTGTTACTGTGGAAGTCGTCTTCGGCGTGCCCGACAAGGCACCGCCAAAAGCATTAACTTGCTTGTTGTTGCTATCGTAAACAATGTTGCCGCCTGTATTGATGGGAGAGCCCGTCGGCAGAATGGTATCTTTGCTGGTATTACCGTTGGCGGAGAAATAATTTGTCGAGCCGAATTTTGTCAAATTGCCTGAACTGCTGAAATTATTCACTGCCAGGCGGTAAAGATTAACCGTCGTCGTTCCCGTGCCGCTGGCATTGGCATAGGTTGCGGAAACAACGCCGTTATTATCAACATTCACTGCCTTGCGCGCGCCGAGCGCAACACTATCAGTTTGCGTTTTCTGAATTTGCGTGCTGACGGAACCACTGGAAGTAATATTATTAAAATTCAGATTGAGGTTGGAAATACCGCCCGCCCCGCCCCAATTGATGTTCAGTTGCTGAATAGTCGCATTGCTCTGACCGTCGCTTTGGGAAATTTTACCCGTGTTAGCGTCATAGGTGCCCACGCCGGAGATATTACCGTTACTGTCAAAACCAAAAGCAACGCTGCCGTAATTGATATTAAAGCTGGGATCCACCACAGTCACTCGCCATTGATCGTTGGCATCGTTGATTTTGCTGTAATTCAATTGCAGCGTATGGGCTGTACCGCTGTTATCCACGACGCTGACGCTTTGCGAAAAATCCGACCGGTTAAAAGTGCTGGTCAGGTTAAAATTTTGGGTCGTTGTGCCACTGTCAGGCCAGGTGAGTGTAACGTTCTGGTTGGATGGATCGCCGCCATTGATAGTATTAATGCTGCCGTCTGTATTAAACGTTAAAGCCGCATTGGGCTGGTCGGATAAAATATTACCGCTGGGGTCGGTAATCTTCCAATCCCATGTGCCATCGCCGTTTTTCGTAAAGGTTTGCTTGACAACCGTTTGCGCCGTCGAGCCGTCTGAATTCGTTGTGTCCGTATTCACCAGATTGGTAGTGCTGTAACTTGTGGTGCCATCCACCCCTTGCGATGCGCTGAGGCTGACAAAAGGTGTGATGTTCTGCGTCGGCGTGGATTTATTTGCCAAAGAATTCACATTGACGACCTGCAAATCAGAACTTTGATAACTGTTGGTCAGTTGCGTCATATCAAAATTTTGGGTGGTTGTACCGCTATTGCCCGGCCACTTTAGGGTGATATTCTGACTGCTGGCGGATGTGCCGTTAACGGTTTGAATATTGCCATTGGCATCAAATGTAACCGCGACATTATCCTGGCTGTACAATGCATGCCCATTGGCATCGTTGATTTCCCAGTTATAGGTGCCGTCGCTGTTTTGCGTCAGATTTTGCGTAATCGTTTCCTGTAAGCCTTTGCTGTCAGTCACCGTCTGGCTGGCGTTCAGGGTGGATGCCGTCAGCTGGCCGCGATTGTCATAAGGAATACCGGCCAATGCATAACCCTCAGACGTTGTGAGCGTGCCTGTGGATGAAACACTGAGATTGAAACTGTTGGCGTAAAGGCTGCCGGTCGGATTGCCTGTGGAATCCAACTGAAAAACCTGAAGATAATTCTTGCCGCTTGTGGTTGTGGTGAAAGTATCGGTAACGTTGCTGCTTTTCAGCTTACTCAGGCCGTTATCGAAAAAGTCCGTATCCTGCGCCAACTGTTTCCAGCGCGGATCGGCCAATTGATTTGCAAGAGAGGTTTTCGCATTGGGGTCCTGGGTTAAAACCTTTTTGATGACCCCCATTTGGCTGGCTGCGCTGCCCAGGCCATAGGCCGTCAGCAAATAATTCAGCGCATTCGTATCTTTCATAAATTGATTGACCGTGGTGTCGTTCTTAACCGCGTTGTCAAAAGCGAGTTTTGCTGTTTTTACTTGCTGGCTGGCTGCCACGGCGGCGGTTTCGGCTGCTTCGCCTTTTTTATTGATGATCTGCCACGCAGCATTCACCGGCAAATTCCCCAGTCCCGATAAACCGGGAACAGTCGGAAGATTAATGTTACTGGCCGATGACATTATTTTAAAGCCTTTCAAGCATCTTCTGCAGCTTTTCTGACCGCGTCACCTTATATTATCGCCTTTAAACCTTGCTAAAGCGTTAATGGTCAGCTCTGAACCAATGGAGCCTCCGGGCTCCGCGTGGCCGGAGGTTTTAGGCCGTTCATAATATTTTTGTTCACTTCGATCAGACCGTCCATCTTGATTGTCTCACCGCTCAGAATACGGAAAGTCTCGCGGTCCACCCATTTCGCAAGATCAATCAAATCATCCTTGATATTTTGCGGCAACGCATTGTGGGGGTGATTTAAATCACGCCGGAATGCCGCCCAGACATCTCTGTTCCAGCACACGGCATCAACGCGCTTGATTACTATTCCTGTTTCATCTGCTTCAAGGAGGGCCGCCGTCACGGCGCCCAGCAAGCGATATTCCAAATCACGCGGTGATGCAGCGGCACCTGTATTCTGCGCTTTGGTATAAGCATTATAAGTCATGGCGAGGGTTCTCCTATATGCCGATGCTAGATTCTAACTATATCAGAATAAATTCAGAATGTTAATGAAATCTGAATAGACTGGTGATTTAGCATAATTATTAGGAAGCAATAAAAAAACGCCCCGCGTACTGCAGGGCGCCTTTTTATTGCGGCCTGTTCTAGGCCTGTTGGGGGAAAACTTATTGGATAATATTCGTCAGCGCTTGCAGCATTTGGTCGGCCGTACTGATCACTTTGGTATTCGCCGTATATGCGCGCTGCGTCACAATCATGTTCGAGAATTCCGCCGCCAAATCCACCGTGGATTGTTCCAGCTGCGAAGAACCGATGGTGCCCGCACCCGACGCGCCCGTTATACGAAGGTTGTAATCACCTGAATTCGACGTCACGGTATAAGCGTTTCCGGTCACTTCCGACAAACCATCCGGATTAGAGAAAGTCGCAATCGGCAGTTGGTAAATCTTTGCCTGCGTGCCGTTACTGAAGGTTGCCGATACAACTCCGCTAGAGTCGATGGCGACACCCGTCCGCAAGCCCAACGCCGCGCCGTCCTGCGTGATGCTGATCACGTTACTGGAAGCCGCGTATTGCGTGACGGCCGACAGATCTAATTTGATGCTTTGAGCGGTTGAACCGTTGCCCCAAACAATTCCGGTCCCGGCCGTACCGGCAACCGTCAGCGTCTTCGCACCCGCTGTCGCACCCACCTGATGGATGGTACCGTCCGAATTGAACGTCACGTCAACCGTATTATCATTCGGCGTGTGGCCCGTATTGACCGGCAAAAGGTTGTTGCCTGCGCCGTCTTTCACGCTCATCGTCCATGCGTTGTTGGTTGAGGTCTTAGTAAAGGTCATCGCCAGCGTTTGCGGCGCGCCAAGCGAGTCGTAAACCGTCATGTTCCGCGTAAAAGTACCCGCCGTTGCCGTACCAGAGTCGACGTTGATTGACAGCGTCCCCGTACTGGTCGGCTTCGTCTGGCCGCCCAGGAAAGATACGTTAACCGGTTGCAATGACGTCAAGTCAGAATTCGCGGCCGGAATATTACCCGCAGAGTCCAGCGGCCATCCGTAGAGCACCATGCCGGCCGTATTACGCAAGAAGCCGTTATCATCCTGCGTAAATGAACCTGAGCGCGTGTAGTAAACCGGTGAACCGGAATTGGGCTGAGGACGCACCACAAAGAAACCGTTGCCGGAAATCGCGAGATCGGTCGGGTTTTGCGTTTGCGCCAATGTGCCCTGCTGGCTTACATTCGTTTGCGTATTCGCCAAGACGCCGCCCGATGAGTAGGCGCCCGTGTTGGCGCCGCCGTTTGTCACCAGTGATGAAAATTTGGTCGAGATATCTTTGTAACCAATCGTATTCACGTTGGCGATGTTGTTTGAAATCGCGCCCATGGCATAGCTTTGTGCCGAAAGGCCCGAGACCGCGGTAAAGAGTGATCCGAATAGTGACATGGTACTGCTCCTGAGGTAATGTTAAGGGTTGGTGGTTATGGGTTTTAGTTGAGGGTTGGTGAGATACTGGAAACACTGTTGAACGGAATGGAATTGCCGCCACTGAGGATCAGATCCACATCCGAATTGGTTGCCTGAACCTGCGTGACCTGACCCCATACGGAGGTCGTCGGCGTGATCGAATTGCCCGCGGAATCTTTTGCCGTGACCGCGATATTGTAGGTGCCCGCCGCCGCCGTGAGTCCTTGGTCGGTTTGGCCATTCCAGACAAAAGCATTGTCGCCGGAACTCAAGGCTGTGCTTGGCGCAGCAGTCGTGTAAATTTCGTTGCCATTTGCATCGGTGATCGTAAGCGTGGCCGAAGCAGCCGCGCTGGGCAGGTTATAATCCATCGTGTAATTGCCGCTGCCAGTATAGTTGAACGAGCTGCCCGCGTATTGCACAAAGGAACCAACCGTAGCCAGCGCGCCTTGAATTTGCGTATTGCCGAGGAGCTTAGTCATGCCGTCCAGCTTGCTGTTAGTATCGATCTGCTGCTCAACCTGGCTGTATTCCACCAGCTGTTGGGTGAAAGTATTTGTGTCCGTAGGCGCGAGAGGATCCTGGTTTTTCAGCTGTGTCGTTAGCAATTGCAGAAACGTGTTTTGGTTTCCGCTCAAACTCTGCATCGCAGAGCCTGTGGTTGAGCTGGCGACCAGACTGCTTTGATAGGCGCTGATAGACATTGATCCCTCCTACAACTTTACGTCGACGCGTCCGGGTGCCAGGATGGCTTGATAAACCGGGGCCGCTGCGGCCGTAATGTTTTCTTCTGAATTATTATTTGCAAGCATCGTGCCAAATCCACTGTCGTTGTTATTTGTTTTTTGCTGCGCCAAATTTTGCCCGCTGTTTGACAAAGAAAATTCCAATGTGCCGGAGTCGGTTTGCAAACCGGCATCCTGCAACGCTTTATGCAGTATGCCGGAATCTTGCTTCATCAAATCCAAAGTTTCTTGCTTGTCAGCGGAAATTTTTGCCGTGACGCGATTGCCTTCAAATTTCATGTTGACTTGAATTTGCCCCAATTCCTCGGGATATAATTGGACGATAAAATTATTGTTCTCGTTTTGCGCATTTTGTTGAATCTGAATGGCCGCCTGCATCACCGCCGGCGGAATACCGGCAGGTATCACAGCGGACTGTAAGTTATTATAAGTTTGAGCCGCAGCAGCCGTAATAGCATTCACCTGCGCCGTTTGTGTAGTGGCGTCGGCACTCGCGGCCTGGGCGGCATTGTTATTCGTTGCGATTTGCGCGGCAGCAAGCGGATCAACCATCACCGCAATCGGCGCTGCATTGCCAACGGTTTTTTGCGCGGCCTGAGCAAAATCACCGTTCAGTGCTTTATTTACTACGGCAGGCGCCGTTTTATCTGTATCACCGGCGTTATCTGCCTGCCCCTGATTATCGCTATTGGTCGATTTGTGCTGACCGTTCGCCGTTGATGACTGGGCCACATGGTTGCGCGTGGAAAGATCATTATTTTCCAGCGCATCACGCTCATCCGCAATCTGTTTCAATTGCGATACTGCGGTATTGCTGCTGGTCGGCTGCGCCGGTGCGGTTACAATTTTTACTGTCGCAATGACGGGCGGATTGCCGGCATTGTCCGAAACCACCTGTTGCAAATTCATTTGCTTTGCAAGCGCCATCAGATCATTCAACTGATTTTGATCAAGCTGATTGCTGTTTTGCATATCCGCCAGCAATTTTTGCATCGCTGTTAATTCACCCGGCTGCTGATTGGCCATTGGCTGTAAAATATTCTGCGCGCTTTGCGGCAGGTTGAACTGAGCCAAATCCGTCTGGCCGTTCACCAAGGCATTTACCGCCCCGCTCAAAGATTTCAAATCAACATTGCCGGAAAATAAAACCTGTAATTGCGGGTTTTGTTGCAGCAAGGCCGCCAGCATGGAAATTTGCGCCGCCGTCAGATCACCGTTTGCGCCATCAGTTGCATTAGCATCCGCGCTATTCTGATCCACGTTCAATGCAAGGGCCAGATTACTATTCTTTGACGACTGCGCCGCGTTTGGGTCAACCGCAGGGTTATTATCCTCTAACTGGGACAGTTTTTGCAAATCTGAGCCAGACAAAGGCTGGCCGGAATTCAAATCCGCCAAAAGAGCCAATAATTCCTGAAACGGGTTATCCTGCCCTGCCTGGCCGGGTTTGGCCGTGGCGGAGGGGTAAAATGATACAGTACCGGCGGATTGTGCGGAACTTGCGGGGGCGACAGCGACAACCATGGAATATCCTTGCAAGGGGAGAAATGAACGGTTCTATCTTGCAAGCGACATGCCAAGTGACAGTACCTGCTGGCCGACCTGTCACCCCCATAGGCAGGATCCATAAACTTCAAACGCGTGAAAATTAGTTAAAATAAGATTAAAGTTTTATGAAAGTATAAACTTTATTTGAAAAAGGGCAAAATCTGTGATATCTATTAATTATCGCAAGAGTTTGGAAGGGATTCGTCCCGATCCCAAAAATGTCGTTATTTCAATATGTTGTCACGCGAACCTCGCGCACAGCATGAGGATAATTGACGACTGGCGATAGCTTATAACTGGTTCAACCCCTGGAGACCTTGATGGCGACGAAAAGCAAAGCAAAGACAACGAAAACCAAATCCAATAAGTCAAAAAAGGATACCAAGGCACTGAAAAACAAAAAAGCCACGGTGAAAGTTTCAAAGCCGGTAAAAAAACCTGCGGCAAAAGTTATGCCTAAAAAACCCGTTAAAGCGGTGAAAAAGCCCGTCACCCCGGCAAAAACTGTAAAACCGGCTGCGAAAAAGGCTGCGCCCGCCCCTAAAGCTGTTAAACCAGCAGCAAAAACCACAGCTGCCCCGGCCCAACCGGAAGTTAAAGCGCCGAAAGTATCTAAATCGCGCAAAAAGCCGACCAAAATGGATAAAAAGATGGCGCGCACCCTGGTAAAAATCGCAAACGCGAATAAAACCGCTGTGGCCAGCGTAGGTGTTCAGTCTGCCGCTATGGCTGCGCTGCGCGCGACGGTTGCGCTGAATGCGGCAAATGCAAACTCCCCTGCTCCAGTCGCTGCGAATCAATCCGTGCCAGCGCCGCAGCCAAAAGAGGCAAAAACTGCCGACAAACCCGCTTTCAAAGCTGGCGATATGGTGGTTTACCCCGCCCACGGCGTCGGCAAGGTGGACGGTGTTGAAGCCCATACCATCGGCGGCCAGGAAGTGAAACTGTTCCGTATCGCCTTTGACCATGAACGTATGACGCTGCGTGTGCCTGTTGCCCGCGCGACGGGTTCGGGCCTGCGCCAGCTATCATCCAAAGAGACGATGAAAAACGTCTTCGAAACGATGAAGGGCCGCCCACGCGTCCGCCGCGTGATGTGGAGCCGCCGTGCACAAGAATATGAGCAAAAGATCAACTCAGGCGATCCGGTAGCAATTGCCGAGGTCCTGCGCGACCTGCGCCGTAATGCGGAATCGGGCGACCAGTCTTACAGCGAACGTCAGATCTTCCAGAACGCCCTGGAACGCCTGGCGCGCGAAGTTGCCGCAATCGACAAAATCGAGCAGGAAAAAGCGGTTGAAAAGCTGCATAATATTCTTGTCCGCAGCAAGGTTTCCACAACTGCCGCGAACGACGACCAAACCGAAGCAGCGTAACAATCCCGTCACCCCCGGCGAAGGCCGGGGCCCAGAGTAAAATTAAACAGGGCCAAAGTTTGGCCCTGTTTTTTATTACCCTTCTTTAAGTTGCTTTTAAAAAAGATGGGCATTAAAGATTAAAGTCTGGGCCCCGGCCTTCGCCGGGGTGACGTTACAATGCTCCCCAACCTGAAAGCCAAAGCGCAAGCCATCGTCGATCAATTCACCTCACGCGGGGAGATGATTGCTGTCGCGGAATCCTGCACGGGCGGGCTGGTGTGTTCCCTGGTCACCGCCATACCCGGCGCTTCAGCGGTTTTGGAGCGCGGCCTAATCACCTATTCCAATCAATCAAAAATGGATTTGCTGGCCGTGCCCGCCACGGTCCTTGAAACCCATGGCGCCGTCAGCGCTGAATGTGCCGAGGCGATGGTACGCGGCCTCCTCGCCGCCTGCCCGCCCACCGTACAAACCGCGGTTGCAATCACCGGCATTGCGGGCCCGTCGGGCGGAACGCCCGCCAAACCTGTCGGGCTGCTTTATATTGCCGCCGCACGACGCGATGGCGAACCCGCAGTCACCCAACATTTCTTTGGCGGCGACCGCGAAGCGGTGCAGCACCTCGCCGCCGATGCCGCAATGAATAAGCTATTAAGTTTTTTATAGGCTGTTCTGTTAAAATTCTTGCATTCGGTCGTCCAAATTGGATATAGTCCGGTTAATTATCGAGCTCAGGCATTATTTATAATGACATCAACGAACGAAAAAGCAGCCGAAATTGTAAAGCGTTACACTTCCGCCGGAGAAAAAATCGGCACGGCAGAATCCCTGACGGCAGGATTAATCAGCGCGACAATTGCGGATATTCCGGGCGCTTCGAACGTATTGCATGGCGGGCATGTGGTTTATTGTGATGAAGCGAAAAAACAATTCCTAGGCGTACCGTCGGATATTTTGGAACAATATACAGCCGTAAGCAGCCAATGCGCGGAAGCTATGGTTTTGGGACTGTTAAAATCCATGCCCGATATTGCCGTTGGCGTCGCAGTCACAGGCTACGCCGGCCCGTCCGGCGTATCACCGGATAAAGATGGACTGGTTTATATTTCCGTGGCGCGTCGCAAAGCGGGAAGCAGCCCCAACATTAAAATCATAGAAAAACACTTCCCAGGCGAGCGCAACGATGTCCGTCAACAGGTTGTTGAAACGGCTCTGAATTGCTTATTAAAATTCAGCCCGGCGCAATCGTAGTTCATTTAATTATAAAGCTGCCTTGCCCGCTCCTCAAACGCATCCATCATACGCCCAAGCGCGCGGTTGAAAAATGTTTCCGCGACGGCCTGGAGCATCCGGCTGTGAAATTCAAAGTCGATGTGAAAGTCGATAGCGCATCGCCCAGCCCCAGCACCTGAAAAAACCCAATCATTTTTTAAATGCCGCAATGGGCCGTCCAGGTATTCCACATGGATTTCGCGGTCTTGTATAAACGTCACTTGCGACCGGAATTTCTCGCAGAAAATTTTATAACCCACCACCATATCCGCCAACAGATAATCATCCTTCTCCTCAATAATCCGGCATCCCAAACACCAGGGCAAAAACTCCGGATACCGCTCCACATCGCGCACCAGCGCATATATCTGCGCGGCAGTATAAGGCAAAATTTTCCGTTCACGATGCGCAGGCATACCGACTGTCATATATTATTCATTTGCTTTTGTCTAAAATTTTAGTGATAATAAAGGCATGATTAAAACCGATATTATGAAGGATATATTACATACAGAGCGTCAGTGGTCGCTTTATACGCATTTTCGCGGCAACAAAGTTCGTAAAGCTGATTATGATTATGTCGTTGTGCCCGGAGCGGGCGCGGACAGAATGGGCATGCCATCTGCCTGGGGTTGTGATATGGCGGATGCGGCGGCCTATGCCTATCAACGCGGTTTTGCTGAGAAAGTTATTTGCACGGGCGGCTTATCGCCTGGCGACAAAGGCCCTTACACTTATGCCAAAGCGGGCCGATTATATTTATCCCGCAAACAACGCGTCGTTCCGGCACAGGATATCGTAGAACTGGATTGGTCGCGTGATACGATTGGGGATATTTTTGAAATTGTCGACTCTGTCCGCAAAGGCAAATTGGACGGCAACCGCTTTTTAATTATCGCCCCCGATTACCAGGCGGAGCGTATTAATATTATTTCAAATCATTTGTTTGGCTTGCTTTCGAAAGAAATGGGGCGGGATTATAAGGTTGAAATTGTGAAGATTAACAATCTATATCTGAAAGATAATGTGATCACGAAGCGGCGCGAAAAAGAGCAACAGAATATTATTCGTTATCAAAATGAATGGGAAATCTATCAATCCCTCGATGATTTTTCCGCAGCACTGCAAGAGAAACATGGGGCTTATGACAAAAACAAAACAGCCGATAAAAATATGCTGGGCAAAAAATTACCGCCGGATTTGAAGCCACAGCGTCGCAAATGGGTACAGGATCAGCGCGTCGGCAAAAAATACCACAAAAGATATAAAGGTTTAGCGGCCTAAATGCGCCTCGCGCGCGGCGCGGAGTTTTTGAAAATCATCCCCCGCGTGGTATGACGACCGCGTAAGCGGCGTCGCAGAAACCATCAAAAACCCTTTCGCGCGGGCAAATTTTTCGTATTCGGCGAATTCTTCGGGTGTTACGTAACGCTCTACGCGCGCATGTTTCGGCGTGGGTTGCAGGTATTGGCCGATGGTAAGGAAATCCACATCCGCCGCGCGCAGGTCGTCCATGACTTGCAAAACTTCTTCCTTGGTTTCGCCGAGGCCGACCATCAGGCCGGATTTGGTGAAGATTGTCGGATCGACTTCCTTCACTTCCTGCAATAGCCGCAGCGACGTGAAATACCGCGCGCCGGGGCGGATCGTCAGATACAAACGCGGCACGGTTTCCAGGTTGTGATTAAACACATCCGGCCGTGCCCGCGCGATCACCGGCGCCGCGCCGGGTTTATGTTTGAAATCAGGCGTCAGAATCTCAATCGTCGTTTCAGGATTTTTCTCGCGGGTTTTCAAAATCACCTGCGCAAAATGCTCCGCGCCGCCATCGGCCAAGTCATCGCGATCCACCGACGTGATCACAACGTGTTTCAAACCCAGTTCCATTGTGCCAGTCGCAACGCGCAGCGGCTCTAGCGGGTCGAGCGCCTCGGGCTTTCCGGTTTTCACATTGCAAAAACTGCACGCGCGCGTGCAGGTATCACCCATAATCATAAAGGTCGCATGTTTTTGCGTCCAGCATTCGCCGATATTCGGGCACCCCGCCTCTTCGCATACCGTGTGCAGCTTTAAATTCTTCACCGTTTCTTTTGTCGCATGATACTGCGCGGACGTTGGCGCCTTCACGCGGATCCAATCCGGCCGCTTGGCCGTCGTAACCTGATCCGGCCGGTGCGCCTTTTCGGGATGGCGGAGTTTAGCAATCGTTTCCATTAGCTACTTTTATATGTGAGCAGCCACACGGAAATCAAGCCAAATGCGATACCCAGGCCACCTTGCCACGACAATTGCTCACGAAAAGCCAGCCATCCGACCAGTGCCGTTACCAGCAGAGAAACAATATTCATCAACGGTATACCGATGCTGAGCCCGTTTTCGCTACTCTTCATCATCAAAAATAAAGCAATTTCCGATGCCGCGATCATCAGGCCAACAATTACTGCCAGTACCAATGTTTTGCCATCAGGCACTATGGCCATTTGTGATTTGTTAAAGAGCAATGATATAGCGTAAATCAATAAACCAACACCATTCGCAATCGCCAAAAACATCAATACCGGAATATTTCCCGCCAAGCGAAACGCCAGGTTATATCCCGTCAAGGCCAAAGCGGAAATAACCGCATAACAGATCCACAAATTTGGCATTTTAGCCTTTCTTAGAAATGAATAGCTTTACCGTAAGCCGCAAGAACACTTTCATGCAACATTTCGGAGAGCGTCGGGTGTGGGAAGACGGTATGCATCAGGTCGGTTTCAACCAATTCGCCCGTTTTCGCGACGGCGTAGCCTTGGATGAGTTCCGTCACTTCCGTGCCGATCATATGCGCGCCGAGCAATTCGCCCGTGGTGGCGTCGAAGATAGTTTTAATCAAACCTTCCGCCTCGCCCAGCGCGATGGCTTTGCCGTTGCCGATAAATGGAAACTTGCCGACTTTCACCGCGCGGCCAGATTCTTTCGCTTTGGCTTCGGTCAGGCCGATACTCGCCACCTGTGGGTGACAGTATGTGCAACCCGGAATTTTTTTCACATCCAGCGGATGCACGCCCGGCACGCCGAAAATTTTCTCAACACAAATAATGCCTTCGTGCGACGCCTTATGCGCCAGCCACGGCGGCGCGGTGACATCGCCGATGGCGTAAACGCCCGCTTCATGCGTTTCGCACCAGGGGTTCGTGACGATATGGCCGCGATCAATCTGCACGCGCGTGTTTTCCAGACCGATATTTTCCGTATTGCCCGTGATGCCGACAGCGGAAATGACGCGGTCGAAGGTGACGGTTTCGGTTTTGCCGCCCGCCTCGATATGCGCGGTGACGCTGTCTTTGCCTTTTTCTAATTTGGCAACCTTCGCGCCCGTGATGATTTTCATCCCCTGTTTTTCAAAGGCCTTGCGCGCCATGGCGGAAATTTCTTCGTCTTCAACGGGCAAAACGCGGTCCATGATTTCAATGACCGTCACATCCGCGCCCAGGCTGCGGTAAAAACTCGCAAACTCAATCCCAATCGCGCCGGAACCGATGACGAGCAGCGATTTCGGCATGGTTTCGGGCACCATCGCCTCTTTCGATGTCCAGATCAATTTCCCGTCCGGTTCAATGCCCGGCAGCACGCGCGGCCGCGCGCCAGTGGCGAGGATGATGTGCGGCGCGGAAATCTGATTTTTGTTGCCGTCATTCAGCGCGATATCGACTTTCCCGCCGCCCGCCAGACGCGCGAAACCGTCAAACACTGTGACCTTGTTTTTCTTCATCAAATGTTTGATACCCGCAACCAGTTGCCCAGCCACATCGCGCGAACGTTTGACGATCTTCGTCAAATCAAACGCAGTATTTTTCGCTTCCAATCCATACTGATCCAGTTTTTGCAGCGTGTAATATAATTCAGACGATTTCAACAAAGCCTTCGTCGGAATGCATCCCCAGTTCAAACAAATCCCGCCCAGATGTTTCGCCTCAACCAGCGCGACATTTTTGCCGAGCTGCGCGGCACGGATCGCGGCGACATAACCACCCGGCCCGCCGCCGATAATGATGATATCGAATGATTGTGTCATTGATTAACTCGTTAGTTTATGATGGCTGGAATACCCTATAATTCCGCCATTTTGCGTCCAATTATCGCAATCCCCGCGGCTGCAAACAATCCGTGTTTCATTCGGAGAATAAGTTGCGGCCACCAGATTAGGACAAACATTTCCGGTTTTGTCATGAATTCTAGCGTCTGAACAGAAATCCGGATCAGTAACTCTAATTTGCACCAAAGGCGTTATCCCTTTTTGATTTCTGCGAGGAAAGAAATTAAAGTTGGTCATTATTTAACCCACACTGACGGTGCTTCAATCAATTTCTTAAACGCCGCCAAAAATTCCGCGCCCACGGCGCCGTCCACCACGCGGTGATCGACTGATAGCGTCACGTTCATCACCGTTGCAATCGCAAGTTTATCATCCTTTACCACCGCGCTTTTCACGCCAGCACCGACGGCCAGGATGCAACCCTGCGGCGGGTTGATGATGGCCGCGAAATTTTTGATGCCGAACATGCCGAGGTTGGAAATCGTAAATCCGCCGCCCTGGAATTCGGTGGGTTTTAATTTATTGTCGCGCGCGCGGGCGGCCAAGTCGCGCATTTCGGTTGAGATTTGCACCAGGCTTTTGCCGTCCGCGCCTTTTATAATCGGCGTGACCAAACCGTCCGCCGTGGCGACCGCCACAGAAATATCCACATCGGTATATTTCAAAATCGCCTCTTCCGTCCAGGCGGCGTTGGCGGCGGGCACTTCGCGCAGTGCCAGGGCGACCGCCTTGATGATCGCGTCGTTGACGGAAATCTTGGCGTTTTCTTTTTCATTCAACGCTTTGCGCGCGGCCAGGAGCGCATCGAGTTCACAATCCACCGTCAGATAAAAATGCGGCACTGTTTGTTTGGATTCCGTCAGGCGTTTGGCGATGATTTTGCGGACGGGCGAATTTTTAACTTCGGTATATTTCTGGCCAAGCAAATCTGCGAGTTGTTTCGCGTTCGGCCCTGCGGCAGCGGCAGGAATCGCTTGCGCTGGCGTAGGCAATTTTGTTGCACTGGTCTGCTCGTCTGCTCGTCTGCTCGTCTGCTGAACCGCGTTCAACACGTCTTCCTTCACAATCCGCCCGTTCGGGCCCGTACCGATGACGGCGTATAAATTCACGCCGCGTTCCTGCGCGATGCGTTTTGCGACGGGTGACGCAGCGATGCGGCCTTGGTTAGTGACGAGCAGACGAGCAGACGAGTAGACGAAATCTTGTGATAGTGCTTGCGATGATTGGGCGGAAATATTTGAAAGTGGTGTTAATGCAGCTGCAGGCTTGCTCGTCTGCTCGTCTGCTCGTCCGCTCGTCTGCTTAGCTTCGTACTTTTCTCCAGCCTTGCCCAATGCCGCAATCACTGAATTCACCGCAACGCCTTCACTGCCTTCCGGCACGACGATTTTTAATAATGTCCCCTCATCCACCGCCTCAACTTCCATGGTCGCTTTGTCGGTTTCAATTTCGCACAAAACTTTTCCGGATTTAATTTCGTCGCCTTCCTTTACCAGCCAGCGCGCGAGTTTCCCCTCCGTCATCGTCGGCGACAGGGCGGGCATTAAAATTTCGATGCTCATCGGTTGCAAACTCCCCGCGCGGCCGCGACGATATCTTCAATCTGCGGCAAGGCGAGTTTTTCCAGGTTCGCGGCATAGGGCAACGGCACATCCTTATGACATACGCGCGCAATCGGCGCGTCGAGATCATCAAAACAATGCTCCATCATCAAGGCCGCCATTTCGGAGCCGATGCCGGCAAACGGCCAGCTTTCTTCAACGCTCACCAGGCGGTTGGTTTTGCGCACACTCGCGGCGATGGTTTCAACGTCGAGCGGACGTATGGAGCGCAGGTTAATCACCTCCGCATCGATGCCGAGTTTCCATAATTCTTCCGCCGCCTGCAACGCCTTGCCCACCATGATGGCGTAAGCGACGATGGTGACATCCTTGCCCGCGCGTTCAATTTTCGCGCGGCCGATGGGCAGGACGAAATCATCATGCACCGGCACTTCGAACGACTGGCCATACATGATTTCGTTTTCCAAAAACACGACGGGGTTTGGATTGCGGATCGCGGCCTTCATCAGGCCTTTCGCGTCCGCCGCGTTCCACGGCGCCAGCACATACAGGCCTGGAATATGCGCGTACCAGGACGCGAAACATTGGCTGTGCTGCGCACCCACGCGCGCCGCCGCGCCGTTGGGACCACGAAAAACAATCGGGCAACCCATCTGGCCGCCGGACATATATAATGTCTTGGCGGCGGAATTCACGATGTGGTCAATCGCCTGCATCGAAAAGTTCATTGTCATAAATTCAACAATGGGTTTCAGGCCGCCAAACGCCGCACCAACGCCCAGACCCGCGAAACCCATTTCGGTAATCGGCGTATCAATCACGCGCTCTGGGCCGAATTCATCCAGCATGCCCTGCGACACTTTGTACGCGCCGTTATATTCCGCGACTTCTTCACCCATTAAAAACACGGTCGGGTCGCGGCGCATTTCTTCGGACATGGCTTCGCGGAGCGCTTCGCGCACGGTCATGGTTTTCGTGCCGCCAGAATAGAATTTTTCCTCATCAGCAGACGAGCAGACGAGCAGACGAGCAGACGAGATTTGTTGCGTTTGGTTGGCGGGCGACATTCCAGGAATACACCCCGGATCAATAACAGGGGCATTCGCGACGGCATCAGTACTTTTTCTCGTCTGCTCGTCTGCTCGTCTGCTCGTCTGCTCGTATACTTCGCCCTTCGCGCCCAGCGCCGCGATCACACTATTCACCGCAACACCTTCCGCGCCTTCCGGCACGACGATTTTTAACAGCGTACCCTCATCCACCGCCTCAACTTCCATCGTGGCTTTATCGGTTTCGATTTCGCATAGGACTTTGCCGGATTTAATCGCGTCGCCCTCCTTCACCAACCAACGGGCGATTTTGCCCTCGGTCATCGTAGGCGATAAAGCGGGCATTAGAATATCAATCGCCATTTATGCCTCCACCAAAACATCCGTCCACAATTCAGACGGATCGGGTTCAGGGGACTCTTTGGAAAACTCAACCGCGCGCAGGCATTCTTCTTTCACGCGTTCTTCGATGGGTGCCAGGTCCGTTTCCTTCACGCCGTAATCGCGCAGCAACTGGCCTTTCAAACGCTCAATCGGATCACGCTCTTCGCGGACGTGATCCAATTCTTCCTTTGTCCGGTATTTCGCCGGATCAGACATGGAATGGCCACGGTAACGATAGGTCATCATTTCGAGCAGCACCGGACCTTTGCCGCTGCGTGCGTGTTCCAATGCATCCATCGCGGCTTTGCGCACGGCCAGAACATCCATGCCGTCAATGCGTTCGCCGGGAATGTCGTAACCCGCGCCGCGTTTATACAATTCCCCCGCCGCGTGGCGCGCGACCGATGTGCCCATGCCATACTGGTTGTTTTCAATCACGAATACGACCGGCAGCTTCCACAGTGCCGCCATGTTAAAGGCCTCATACACCTGCCCCTGGTTGGACGCGCCGTCACCCATATAGGCGATGTTAACCCCACCATCTTTCAAATACTTATGAGCAAAACCTAAACCAGCGCCGATGGGAATCTGCGCGCCGACGATGCCATGGCCGCCGTAAAACTTTTTCTCGCGGCTGAACATGTGCATCGAACCACCCTTGCCCTTTGACAGTCCGCCTATACGCCCCGTCAACTCCGCCATGACGCCACCCGGCTCCATACCGCAGGCGAGCATGTGGCCATGATCGCGGTAGGCGGTGATTACGCTGTCTTCCGGCTTTTGCGCGGATTGGATGCCCACCACCACGGCTTCCTGGCCGATATATAAATGGCAAAAACCGCCGATCAGGCCCATGCCGTACAACTGTCCCGCCCGCTCCTCAAACCGCCGGATGAGCAGCATATCTTCGTACATTTTCAGGATTTCGGAGACGGAAAGTTTGCTGTTATCGCCGGAGCCGCGCAGTTTTTGCTCTTCGGATTTTGTTTTGCTCACCATTTACTCCCGCCCGAACATGGCCCCAAAATGGGCTGCTAATTCTTGCGATGAAATAGGCCAATCCGCTGCGCCGCGCAAGCCGTTGCTGCACCCTGTCTGTGCAGATGCGAAGAGCGTGCAAACTCGGAGCCATCCAGCGGCAAACCTTGCCAGGCTTCGTATTATCGTGCTAGTATGCATGGACATGATTGATTTAGCCGCCGCCATCGCCTCGCTTAAAACGCCGGATGAAGTCAGCCGGTTTTTGCGCGACCTCTGCACCCCTGCGGAAATCCGTGAATTCGAAGCGCGCTGGACGGCGGCGCAGTTATTGAATGCAGGCGAACTGTCTTACCGCGACATCGCGGCGAAAATCGGCACCTCCACCACCACGGTTACGCGCGTCGCGCGGTTTTTGAATGATGAGCCACACCAGGGGTATAAACTGGTGCTGGAAAAATATTTCGGCGTGAAAAAGAAAAAGGGCGCTTAACCTGGCTGCGTTCGGAAAGAATGGTGCCGGCTGCAGGATTTGAACCCGCGACCTTCGGTTTACAAAACCGCTGCACTACCACTGTGCTAAGCCGGCGCACCAGAAAAACGTCTATAATTGTCCCCGCGGTAAAAAGCGAGTCTTTTCTTGCTTTTTATGCCCGCTTCGCCATGTGGCGCAAAACGAAGGTCAAAATACCGCCCGACAGGTAATATCCAACCTCGTTCAGCGTATCAATGCGGCAGATCAGCGGCACGGTTTCCGTTTGGCCGGTGGCGCGGCGGATTTCCAGGTTGACTTTCATCTTCGGTTTAATCCCCGCGGAAATGCCGGTCAGCGCGAAAGTTTCATCACCTTGCAGTTCCAACGTTTTACGCGTGACGCCGTCGGGGAATTGCAGCGGCAAAACGCCCATGCCGACGAGGTTGGAGCGGTGAATCCGTTCAAAGCTTTCCGCAATCACTGCGCGCGCGCCCAGCAACTTTGTCCCCTTCGCCGCCCAGTCGCGCGATGAACCCGTGCCGTATTCTTTGCCCGCGATGATGAGCAGCGGCGTGCCGTCTGCCTGATATTTCATCGCGGCATCGTAAATCGCCATTTGTTCGCCGGTCGGCAGGTATTTAGTCACGCCGCCTTCAACGCCCGGCACCATTTCGTTTTTGATGCGGATGTTCGCGAACGTCCCGCGCATCATCACTTCATGGTTCCCGCGCCGCGCGCCGTAAGAGTTGAAATCAATCGGCTCAACGCCGTGCGCAATCAAATACTCACCCGCCGGGCTGGATTTTTTGATATTGCCCGCCGGGGAAATATGATCGGTCGTCACGCTGTCGCCCAAAATCGCGAGCGCCCGCGCGCCGGTGATGTCCGCCGCCGCATTGGTATTGGTATTCGCGATATCTTCAAAAAACGGCGGCTGTTTGACGTAAGTGGATTTTTCAACCCAGCTGTAAGTCTCACCTTTCGCCGTCGGTAAAGTCTGCCACTGTTTCGGCCCGACAAACACATTGCTGTAACGCGATTTGAACATTTCCGGCGTCAGGCTTTGTGTCATGGCATTCAGAATTTCTTCATTCGTCGGCCAGATGTCCTTCAGGTAAACCGGATTGCCTTTGCCGTCGCTGCCCAGCGGCGCGCTCGTCAAATCCACCAGCACCGAACCCGCCAGCGCGTATGCGACAACGAGCGGCGGCGATGTCAGATAATTTGCCTTCACCTGTTGCTGGACGCGGCCTTCGAAATTTCGATTGCCGGACAGGACGGAAGCGACACATAAATCGCCCGCCTCAACCGCCTTGGAAATGTGATCCGGCAGCGGGCCGGAATTGCCGATGCAGGTCGTGCAGCCATAACCCACCAGATTGAACCCAAGCTGGTTTAACGGCTCCGTCAAACCCGCCTGATTTAAATAATCCGTCACGACTTGCGATCCGGGCGCAAGTGAAGTTTTCACCCACGGTTTAACTTTCAATCCCTTCGCCGCCGCATTTTTCGCGACCAATCCCGCCGCGATCATCACGGATGGGTTTGAAGTATTGGTGCATGATGTAATCGCCGCGATGACGACGTCGCCGTGTTTGATATTATATCCCGTGCCTTCAACCGCGACGGTTTTCTCGCGCACCTCCGGCGTTACGCCCAGGGTCGGCATTTCCTTTTCAAACGCGGCGGCGACGTTTTCCAATTCCACGCGGTCTTGCGGACGGCGCGGGCCGGCGACGGAGGATTTCACATTACCCAAATCCAGTTCCAGCGTATCCGTAAATTCCGGATCGGCATCGGTATCATAACGCCACAAACCTTGACGTTTCGCATAAGCCTCAACCAGCGCCACGCGATGCGGATCGCGGCCGGTGAAGGACAGATAACGAATGGTTTCCGCATCAATCGGGAAGAAACCGCACGTCGCGCCATATTCCGGCGCCATATTCGCAATCGTCGCGCGGTCTGCAAGCGACAGGTTCGATAATCCCGCGCCGTAAAATTCCACAAACTTACCCACCACGCCTTTTTTGCGCAGCATTTCCGTGACCGTCAAAACCAAATCCGTCGCCGTCACGCCTTCGCGCAGCGAACCATGCAATTTGAATCCGATCACCTCTGGAATTAACATCGATGTCGGTTGGCCGAGCATCGCGGCCTCAGCCTCAATCCCGCCGACGCCCCAGCCCAACACAGCCAGGCCATTTAGCATTGTCGTATGGCTGTCGGTGCCCACCAGCGTATCAGGATATGCTACGATATCGCCGCCCTCTTCCTCGCGCGTCCAGACGGTCTGCGCCAGATATTCCAAATTCACCTGGTGGCAAATCCCCGTGCCCGGCGGCACGACGCGGAAGTTTTTAAAGGCATTCTGGCCCCAGCGCAGGAATTCATAACGCTCGCCATTGCGTTCGAATTCGATATCCACATTGCGTTCAAACGCGCGCGGCGAGCCGAATTCATCCACCATCACCGAATGGTCGATGACCAGATCAACGGCCACCAGCGGATTGATTTGCGAAGCCTTGCCGCCCAATTTCGTAATGCCATCGCGCATCGCGGCCAAATCCGCCACGGCGGGCACACCCGTAAAGTGCTGCATCAACACGCGCGCGGGCGTGAATTGAATTTCATCGTCGCTGCGGCGCTCCTTCAGCCAGGCCGCCAGCGCGCGGATATCCTTTTGCTGCACCGCCACGCCGTCCTCGGTCCGCAACAGGCATTCCAGTAAAACCTTCATCGAAAACGGCAGGCGCGAAATATCGCCCAAAGCCTCCGCCGCCTTTTCCAATGAGTAATAAGCGTACTTTTTCCCGCCGACCTCCAAAGTCGATCGTGTCGCCAAAGTATCGTGATGCGGAGTATTAACAGCCATGGGGTTCCTCGGGTTCTTCGAGATAAGTGATTTGCCTAATTTATTACAAATCAATACCTTGGCAAAGCCCCCACCGGGCATTTAATGAATATGCACACGTTCGGAGTGTTAAATGGCAACAGCCAAACAAGAACTGGGGAAACGAGGGGAACAGCTCATTGCAAAAAAATGCGCCTGTCCCAGGTGCAAACGTTCGCAAACATTAAAATTGCTGCCGCCCAATTTCAAATGCGCTGATATTATATGTGATTTCTGCGGCTATTTGGCGCAAGTCAAAACACAAAACGTCAAAGACATTCAAAAACCGCCCAAACGGGTTTTATCCGCGGCCTGGAAGCCGCAATCCGAAAGGATGGCGGCAGGAATATATTTTCCGTTATTTTTGGTTTTGATAAACGGAAAGGAAATTGCCGTTTACTATCTGCCCTCAGACCTTCAGAAACCTGAAATATTCAAAGCAAGAAAAGCATTGAGCGCAACGGCAAAACGCGCCGGATGGCAGGGTTACTATTACGATTTTGCGTCTGTTCAAAACTACTTTGTGCGCTTGATCTGAATACCAGATCAAATCCCCATTACCACAATTTAACCCCCTACCCCACTTGCCATTGCCATAATTTGTGTTTTATTACGCCCAAGGACGCGGCATTCCGCCGCATCAAAACTTCTACGGGAGAATCTCATGCGTAAATTCGCACTTGCCCTGGTTGCAGCAGTAATGCTGACCGCGGGCGCAGCTATGGCTGCTACGGTTAATATCAACACGGCGACACCTGAACAGCTGCAACAGCTGAACGGCATCGGCCCTGCAAAAGCGCAAGCAATCGTTGCTTACCGCAATCAACACGGCCCTTTCCAATCGGCTAGCGACTTGAAAAACGTTCCCGGCATCGGCGCTACGACTTTGACCAGCATCGAAAAGCAAAACACGCTGACGACCACTGGCCCTAACACGCCGTCCAGCACGACCGCTGCATCTGCTGCGTCTCCTGCCAGCAATAACGCGATGACTGCCGCATCTAACAACAACACGTCTGCGCCAACCGCTCCAAACGCGCCGTCTGCGCCTGCAATGGCTTCCGCACCGAATGCTGAGCCTGCGCCTGCTGCGACACCGGCACCTACGGTAGCCTCTGCGCCTAACGCAACAACGCCTGCAACGGCTCCAATGCCTGCTAGCGCGCCTGCAAACAACAGCAAAATGCCTGCCGGTTCAACACCTGCTGCGCCTGCCGCACCTGCTGCACGATAATTTAATCGTCAGTTGAAAAAAATCGGGGCGCCTAGCGATAGGCGCCCCCAATTTTTTATAGAGTTTTTGCGGAGGAACGAAACTACATACTGGATTGCACATAGCCGCTGATGGCCTGTGCCAATAATTCTTTTACTTCGACTTGGTTTTCCGGCGTCATGGCGCTCGGGTTAACCGGGAATTGGATCATAAAATTATTCCCACGCTGCTGTCCTTCAGCAAAGTTAAAGGACTGAGCTTGAGGCGTCATACCGGGAATAGTCTGCATCTGCGCCGCTATGGCGGTTTCTTCTTCGGCGCGCATTTTTTCCAGCATGGCGCCCATGTCAAATTTTTCCGACATCGCGACAGCCTCACCCTTGCCCAGCATCTGCAACAACGGCTGCGGCAAATGATCCATGATATTGCCGTGCAGCGCCATGAAAAAGCTCAGCAAAACGATGTTCTGCAACGAAATTATACGCATTCTGTCCCCAACGTTCTTAAAATTCTAATATCCCTTAATCTTACGCGCCCGGGATTGCGGAAACGTAACCGATCCGGCTGAATTAAGTTAAGCTTTGCTAAAATTTTAAACGCCAACAGGCCACAAAAAAGTGGCTTTTCCGCGATGACCTATGGTAGCCTCGCCGCATCAGGAGAAATTTAAATGTCATTACGCCGCATTGCCCAGGATCTTTATTATGGAGGTCTTCATAATCTGCAAAAATCTCTACATCCTAATCCTCAACATATCTTTGATCCTCAATTTGAGCGCGTTTTGGATGTTGCTTGCGGCCAAAGCGGCCCGCAACCCCTGCGCGTTTGGATTGAACGCCACGGTAAGTCCGCAGGAAACGTTAATTTTGATGATCCGGAAGAGGCCAAACGAGGAAAAGAGAAATTGGAAAAATACGGCGACCCCGGCCTGCCCTTAACCGAACTCGGCCTTCAGCAGGTGCAAGTCTCAGCCCATTATTTGACGCAAAAACTTAATCAAGAAGTTTTGACATTATGCGGTAATGATCCTGAACTTGCCCGTGCTTATAAAAAGCATATGCCGCCCATTCTGATCGCGCATAGCCCTTACCGGCGCGCGCGTCATACGGCGCATGAAATGTATCAAAGCCTGCGGGCGAGCGGCTTTGAAGTCGCGCATAAAGAAATCCTGAGTTTGGCGGAACAAACCTTTGGTATTTGGGACGGCATATCTGAGAAGGAATATGCAAAAATCGATCCCCACGCACATCATGCATGGCAAATTCTAATGAACTCAGACAATAAATTTTACGCGCAAAATGCGCATGGTGAATCCGCTTATGGCGTTACGCGGCGCCAGCGTAACGACTCCCTGCCCACAATTTTCCGCGCGGTTCTGGAGCATGGCTACGGCAATGTCATTATCCCGTGCCATGGCACGACCGGCCGGGCCTTGGATATGGCTTTAACCGGAGGAACGGCGGAACGATGGCTGACCATGGACAACCCACCCAACGGCGGCATCATTTTAGTTGAACAGGTCTGGCCAAAGGACGCTGATTGGAAAACAGGCCGCGCGAGCAAATTCAAATTCCAAAGCCGCGGCCTGGTTTTCGATCCCAATGAAAGCATCGCAAAAGAGATGTTTAAAAAACCTGCGCTGGATGCGCGACTGCCGGAACTGTTATTCGGCTAGGGGAATTCAGCGCGCAGCCGTTTTAACCTGATCCGCGCGCATCCGCGCCACCGTCATCAGGCCCAGCGCGATCACGGTGATATTGGTAAAGACGCCGCCATAGGAACCGTGCAGCAACGCATAAATCAACCAGCCGATATTGCCGATCATTAAAATCAGGCGCCCCTGAATGCCGGAAAAAACAAAAAACGCGACCGTAATGGCATAAGACGACAGCAGCGGCAAAACATCCACCCAAGTATGAATCGTAAAAGGCGCGGACAGCGTATAAGCCGCGATCAGCACCAAAAAAATCGTTTTGGAATGCGGCGTCGCGCGCCAGTCCCGCACCACATAGGTCGCGCAGCGGCAAAAATTGATAAACACATTAATTGCCCCCGCATGCGCGCCGAGCAGATAAAAATGCGCCAGCCAAAATGCATTGCTGACCATCCAAATAATATTCAACCGCCGGTCGGATTTAAACGACACCGACCAGATTTGCAGCGCCATGGCGATAAAACCCAACAACTGCGCAAAATTAAACGGCGGCAGTGTGAACGTCATTTATTTTTTCGCCCGCGCGATCATCATTGCATCGGCCAGAACACAGGCCATCATCGCCTCACCCACCGGCACGGCGCGGATGCCGACGCAGGGATCATGCCGCCCTTTGGTTTGGATTTCGGTATTGTTGCCGTGAATATCAATCGTTTGCACGGGTGTCAGAATAGAACTCGTCGGCTTCACGGCGAAACGCACGACGATGTCCTGGCCTGTGGAAATGCCGCCTAAAATTCCACCTGCATGATTAGATTGAAATTCCGCGCCGCCCTGTCCGCCTCTCATCTCATCCGCATTTTGCTGGCCGGTTAATTCCACCACATCAAATCCATCGCCGATTTCGACCGCCTTTACCGCATTGATGCTCATCATCGCATCGGCCAGGCGCGCGGACAGTTTGCCGTAAACCGGCTCGCCCCAGCCTACGGGCACACCGCTCGCGACGACTTCAATCACCGCGCCCGCGCTCTGCCCTGCCTTGCGAGTCTCATCCAGAAAATTTTCAAACACCGGCACCATCACCGCATCGGGCGTAAAAAACGGATTGTTATCCACTTCATCCCAATTCCAATTCGCGCGGTTGATTTTATGTGGCCCAATCTGCACCACCGCGCCACGCACCTGGACGCCCGCGCCCAATACCTTCCGCGCCACCGCGCCCGCCGCGACGCGGCAAGCCGTCTCCCGCGCCGACGAACGCCCGCCGCCGCGCGGATCGCGGATGCCGTATTTCATCTGGTACGTATAATCCGCATGCCCAGGCCGGAATTTATTTTCAATCTCCGAGTAATCTTTCGATTTCGCATCAACATTTTCAATCAACAGCGAAATCGGATGCCCCGTCGTTTTGCCCTGATAGACGCCGGACAAAATCCGCACCTCATCCGCCTCGCGCCGCTGCGTCACAAACCGCGACTGGCCGGGTTTACGCCGGTCCATAAAGGGCTGGATATCTGCCTCGGCCAGATCAATCAAAGACGGGCAGCCATCCACCACCACGCCGATTGCGGGACCGTGGCTCTCGCCCCAGGTCGTGAAACGAAAGAGTGTGCCAAAGGAATTAACCATATATCCCCTTACCAAAGCCCCCACCCCCCCGCAATCCCCGCATAAAAAACTTGACTTTGATTATTCAGGGTCATTAAAGTGCAAGGGCTTAATGATAAATGAAAGGGTAACTTTATGTCTCAACAAATAAATTCTTTCTTCCCCGCCACCATGAAGATTAATGGCGAAGATTTGCGGGTTACGCCGGATCCCAATAACCCAGCCACCCCGGCCTTCAATAATCGAAGCATTGCCTGGGTTTCACTGCCTTATGAAAACAATATATGGTGGTTAAGAATTTCCACGGCGGATGAACCCAGAATGTATACATTCGACATCCAATCGCCCAGCGATTACAACCAGATAGGCAATTTTCAAAACTTACCTAAGTTTATTCAGGTTATACAAAAGCTGCTGCACGGATGGTCCAAACTGCCTAAGGCAAGCGACGGATTAACCTCCGACAAACACGCGACCAGCGTCATGCATAACCCAATCAGAAGTATTTATGGAGAGCAACCGCGCCCCTGGAATGAAATCGGAAGTATCGTTACGGACGTCATGCTTGCAGCACATAAAGATGCGGGTGTTTCTGCTGAACAAGCGGCGATTACCAAACAACAGATCGATCAGGATACAGCGGCACGAGAAAAAGCAAAAGCTGAACGAGCTGCCTCACATACACATCACCCTACTGCGATTGAGGAAATGGGAAAAACTTCAAGAATTAAAACTGAAGATAAGAACTGGAAACCGGAAGAAATCGATCCTAAAGCGGATCATGTGGCGCAACGCAAAGCAGCCTATGACGCAAAAAATCAAGGAAGCGGTTCTGGGAAATCCACTCAAGGATCCCGCCAAGGACGCAGCGGTTATAAGGGCGGACGCGGCGGCCCCAGCCCGTAAGAAGCTGAGACTACTTCATCCCGGCTAATAACTCCGCCGTTTTGCTGATGTTCTCGACATTCAACATACCGACGGTATGATAACCGCTGTCGACATGCAGAACCTCGCCCGTCGTGCCCGTTCCCAAGTCCGACAACAGATAAACCGCCGCGCCGCCGCATTCCGCAGTGGTCGTATTACGCTGCAACGGCGCATTCAATTCATTCCATTTCAAAATATGGCGGAAATCACCAATCCCGGACGCCGCCAGTGTCTTAATCGGCCCCGCGGAAATCGCATTCACGCGGATTTGATCGCGCCCCAGGTCCGCCGCCAGATAACGCACGCTGGCCTCCAGCGCCGCCTTGGCCACGCCCATCACGTTGTAATGCGGCATGACTTGCTCCGCGCCGTAATAAGTCAGCGTCAGCATCGAACCGCCATTCGGCATCAGCTCCGCCGCATATTTGGCCACGGCGGTAAAGGAATAAACCGAAATATCCATGGTCTTGAGGAAATTATCCCGTGTCGTATCAACATAACGCCCGTCCAGTTCATTCTTGTCCGAATAGGCAATCGCGTGCACGATAAAATCCAGCGTGCCCCAATCTTTTTTAAGAGCGGCAAAGGTCGCCTCCACACTCGGCATATTGGTGACGTCGCACTCAATGATATGCTGCGCGCCGACGCTTTCGGCCAGCGGCGTCACACGTTTGTGCAACGCTTCGCCCTGATAAGTAAAAGCCAGTTCCGCCCCCTGCGCGTGGCAAGCCTGGGCGATCCCCCAAGCGATTGAGCGGTCATTTGCCACCCCCATAATCAGCCCGCGCTTGCCCTTCATCAGGGTGCCTTGCGCGATGGTCGGTTCGGGTGCCAGCATAGCTGCCGATGTCATATAGCCTCCACAAATTTCTATTAGTCGCACTGTTTTAATGCTATAGTCGGCAGATTACAATCGCTTTTCCGCATGAAACCGAGACGCGCAGCATCCCAATCTGACGGCAGCGGCATCATCCCTCTGCATGGGCCGCGCTATGCCACGGTGGAGCAATTCTTAGGCGCGGTCCGAAAGGAATGCGAAACCGTCCGCCAAGAGATCCACACCGAATGGCAGCTGTACCGGGCGCAATACGAGACGATAGCGCGTTTTAAGGTCAGCACTCTGCCGCAGCTTAAAAAGCACATAGCGGCACTCATAAAATTATCAGAAGGAAAAGGCCGAAAGGTAACGCCCGAAGAACGTAACACAATGGTTATCGGACATGCGGTGCAAGCAGTGCAGCTGCTGACGGATTTGCAAGCTAGGCATCCTGAATATATTAGCCAGCTGCGATTTAATCCCATCATGAAATGCATGCAGACTTTACAAAGATACGGCATGCATAGCAAAGACAATACCGCGATACAGTATCTGTCCGGCAGCACCTGCCAACGGCATTTGAACGATATATTGAAAGCGCCGGAACAACCTCAGGACGATCCCGCGCTGGCCTTCATCCCCAAAAAAGCGTGGAAAGGCAAACAGCGCAAGGATTTTCTATGGAAGCCAAGAGGCTTGGACGATATGTTTGCGAAATTTGTTGTGATACATTCCCATTCAGTTAAAAAACATGGCGTTCAACCTATGCAAGGGTCTGCGCCGCAGGCAAAACTCTGGCTGACAAGTGAAATGGTTGCTGTGATGCATAAACACTGCCTAGATGACAATCCAACCCATCCCTTTTATGCCGCCATCACCCGCGCCGGTGTGAATTGCGGGCAGAGAATGTTGCCTGTAACGAACCAAAATAAATTAGCCATGTAAAAAGCCGCCCAAAGGCGGCTTTTTAATTTCGTGCAAGTAAGCTTACTGCACCACTCTCCACTGGCCATCAGGCTGGCGGCAGGCTGTGCCATAGGCTTGCTTGGTCTGGCCGCCGACAGTGATGGTTTGCTGGTATTCGCGGCAATATTGGCCCGAACCCGTCGAACCGTCGCGGATCGGCGTGACTGTGCCGTAATTCCCGCTTTCCGGGTTGTTCCAACGGATCGCCTGGCCCAGCGGCGCATTGTTTGCCTCGGAATTCGCGCGCGCCATTTCGGCCTTGTCCGCGTTATCCAAAGATTTGCCGATTTCCGAACCCACCAAAGCGCCCAAAACCGCACCCGCGCCCGTCGCCCACAATTTGCCGCTGCCGCCCCCGATTTGTGAGCCGAGCAGACCGCCGCCGATAGCGCCCGCCACCGTGCCCACGCCCTGTTTCGGACCCCAATCCTGGGTCGTCTGGCAAGCCGTCAAAGCCATGATCGAAACCGCCATAAAAGCTGCAACAAATTTTTTCATTGGTTTACTCCTGTTCATGCCAGTAAAGATTCCATAATTGCGACCATGACACAAGCAGGGAATTAATCTAGTTAAATTGCCTTAATGATAAATTTTGCGTAAAAAACATTATGGAATTTAATTGCGATCCTGTCCCGCAATTCGCTGCCTGGTTTGCCGAAGCGGAAATGCACGAACCGAATGATCCAAACGCGATGAGCCTGGCGACCGTCGACGTCAATGGCGCGCCGCATGTGCGGATTGTTTTATGCAAGGGCTTTGACGCCGCCGGTTTGCGTTTTTTCACGAATATGGAAAGCAACAAGGGGCATGATCTCGCCGCCCATCCGCACGCGGCGGTGTGCTTTCACTGGAAATCTCTCAGCCGCCAAGTGCGCGCCGAAGGCACCGTGCAAAAACTCCCCGCCGCCGAAGATGATGCCTATTTCCACACCCGCCACCGCGATTCCCAAATCGGCGCATGGGCGTCGCAGCAATCGCGGCCATTGGAAAGCGGCATAAAATTAACGACTGAATTTCATCAGATAAAAAACAAATTCACTGATCAAGCCATTCCGCGCCCGCCCTATTGGGGTGGATATCTAATCATCCCCCACCGCATCGAATTCTGGCAACAACGCCCGCACCGTTTGCACGAACGGATGCTTTACACGCGCGAAAACGGCGAGTGGCAGCAAATGCGGTTATATCCTTAAATGGGATTGCATTGCACTTTCATGAAATAGAAAATTTTAGATTTTATTTCCATATCAGGGCTAGGAACCAGGATCTAAATAACGTATTTTTCCTAGCCCCTATAACTCCTCATCCCTAGTTCCCATGTCCCTCTCCCACCGCGAACGCGGACACCAAACCCAAAAAGCCGCCCTGGTCAGCCTGGCCGTGGGCCTGACGATTATTGCACTGCAATTGTACGCCTATTTTCAGACCAATGCGCTCGTGATGCTGGCATCCATGCTGGAATCCGTCGGCGATGCCATCGCCGCCGCGACGGCTTTTTACGCCCTGCGCGTCGCGCACCGCGCGCCGGATAAAAACCACCGCTGGGGCCATGGCAAGGCTGAACCGCTCGTCACCCTGGGGCAGGCGGCATTCGTCGCGGGATCTGGAATTTATTTTCTAATTCAATCCTTTTCCCGCCTGCTCTCCCCCGAGCCGGTGGAATCGACCCCTATCGGCATCACCATCATGGTTATTTCCAGTGTGCTGATTTTAGCATTGCTGATCTACCAGCACCGCGTCGTCGACCGCACGCACAGCATGTCGATCAAGGCGGATTTTCTGCATTACATGAACGATATGCTGGTCAACATCGTCGTGATTATTTCCCTACTGATATCCGGCATGGGCTTTGACCGGTTCGACGGCGCGGCGTCGATGCTGATTTCATTTTATATTTTATTCTCCGCCTGGAAGCTCGCGCGCGGCGCGGCAGAGCAATTGATGGACAAGGAAATGAAAGACGAAGACCGCCACATCATTTCCGAAATCATCCTGGCGCACCACGGCGTCTCCGGCATGCACGACCTCCGCACGCGCCAGTCTGGCCCCGACGTTTTCATCGACGCCCACGTCGAAATGCCCGGCGACCTGACATTGCACGACGCCCACCACATCACCGAAATGCTCGAAGACGCCCTGCGCCGCCGCTACCCCACCGCGCAAATCATTTTGCACCAGGAACCGGCGGGGATTGAGGATCACAAACTGGATGAGGCGATCCAGCAGACGAGCGGACGAGCGGACGCGTAGACGAGATTTTCTGGCGGTTTATGTATGAAATGAATCTCTCATACGAAATTTTTTATTCTCGTCCGCTCGTCTGCTCGTCCGCTCGTCTACTAAAACCGTTCCTTCGCAAAAAACCCCTGCTTATCCTCGCCCAGCGGGTGCGGGTTCCATTCTTCCTGGTGTTCGCGGCGCCATGCTTCATCCTTGCAGGCGACGTTATAATCCTGGATGCGCACGTGCAGTAATTTGATGCCATTCATGACTGTTATTAAATGCTCGCGCTCGGCTTCCTTCAAGACGCGATTGGCCTTAATAATTTCATCGAAAATTCCCATGGCTTCACGATATCCGGCGGCGGCGATGCGGACATATTTGTCGCCTTCGCCCATCCGCGCATCCGCATAAGCATTGGCCGCGCGCAGCGACAGCCCGCTCATCAAACGCGCGATTTTCTGCAAACCCTCTATATCCCGCGTCGGCCGCAGCGACTGCGTTTCAACCACCGGCTCCCGCGCCGCCATCTTGCGCGTTGCCCGCTCCGCCCGTTCGCGGGTATTGGCCCGGCGCGCGGAGCGCGCATCAGCCGAAGTTTTAGCTGTTTTCAAATCCTTTTTAGCGGCTTTTGCCATGATATCCTCTTTAAATAAATGAGTTTATGAAATCTCATGCTTCAGAGTATCAAGCGAATATGACAGGCGTATGACATTCAGGGTTTGCGGATGGATTATTTTCACTCCCCGCCAGCCCTCAAAAAAACTTGACCTCGCCACGCCGCGCTCTGTAAGATCAGGGGAAAATTAAGGAAATAACCCATGCGATCCAGACTTTCCGCCGCTCTTGCGCTCTCTGCCGCCGCCGCGATGGCGGGCGCGCAGGCTAACAGCCCAACCGCCATATCCGCCCCCGACGCGCTGGGGATTATCAAAACCATGCTTACCCAACCCGCCTGGAAAGATGCGGGCTATTCCATTTCCAAGCTGTCTTTTTCGACGGTTTTTTCAGAACAAAAAGCAAATCACCTGACGGTCACCATCAGCGAGCACTCAAAGGAAGCGCCTTTTGTCACTGTGGATTTCATTACATCCTGTGTTCCGGCTTTGAATTTCCGGGAAACTTTAAACGCCTCTCAAACCGGAAAATTCCAGACTGCGTTTGAAGAATTGTTTAAAGGAAAAAAACTCGCCGGCCCCTATCCGGGCACAGCAAGCCTGAAAAAATTTTCCCCCTTCACCGGCATCGATCATTTTCAAAGTTATCTGTGTAACCTGATGAGAGACAGGAATATCAAAACCAGCCTCAGCCATCTGGCATATTCTCAAAAAAGCCTAAAGGGCATAAACCTCGATCTTCCGGCGGGCGAGGATGCGCCCGCCACATCCGTTCAAATGGTTTTCGATTGCAAAAGCGGCAAAATGACGACCATCGGTTTTTGCCTGGACAGCGAGTATCAAATTCCCGATTTCGATCATTACTATAAATTCCAGCAAAACATGTCCGCCTGGTCCATGCAGCGGCAACCGCGCTTTGTGCCCGCGAAACACCAACCCGCCGCGCTGGCCCCGCGCGCCTGAATATGACCATCCCTCGCCCATCTGCGCTATTACAAGACCTGATCGAGCAATCGCATTCCGTGGAACGCTTCACGCGGCAAGGAGCAATCGATTCATTCCGCGATAAATCCGATCAATTAACGTCAGAAGAACGAGAGCAATTTATCCGCGCCCTTCTGGATGGCGAACATTCGGACAACAGAACAGCCTGCTTTCGATTGATCGGGTATGCTTCCCTGGAAATGGACGCTGAAATCGTCACTCGGCTCGGCACGGATCCGGATTCTAAAACATGCTTTGCGATATATAGCTGGCTTACGAACGATCAAGACAAATTCCGCGGACACTTTTGGAAAGATAAAGACCGGCCCAAAATACAGGAAATCCTTACCGCGCTAATAGATCGCGGGGGGCATGAATACCTCAGGGCTGCTGCTGCACAAATGCATAACATACTGTTTGGTTCACTCCCTAACCGCGACCTACAGCCATAAAGGCTAGTCATTCCAGGTGAATTTGCTATGAAAGCGCCATAGCAAAAGGAATCCGCATGACCAACATCCGCATCGAACACGACACCATGGGCCCGGTTGAGGTCCCCGCCGACAAACTGTGGGGCGCGCAAACCCAGCGGTCGCGGGAGAATTTTAAAATCGGGGATCAGCGCATGCCATTGCCTTTGATCCGCGCATTCGGGATTCAAAAAAAAGCCAGCGCGCTCGCGAATATGAAACTCGGCGAACTCGATGAAAAACTCGGCAACGCAATCGTCGCGGCGGCGGATGAAGTCGCGGCGGGTAAACTCGACGATCATTTTCCGCTGGTCGTCTGGCAAACCGGCTCCGGCACGCAGACCAACATGAATGCGAATGAAGTCATCGCCAACCGCGCCATGCAAATTTTGGGCGGCCAGCCGGGCGAAAAAACCGTGCACCCGAACGACCACGTCAATCGCGGCCAATCATCGAACGACAGTTTCCCCACCGCGATGCATATCGCCGCCGTGGAACAAATCACGCATGCCCTGATCCCCGCGCTCGAAGGTTTGCATAAAGCCCTCGACGCGAAGGCAAAAGAATTCGACCGCATCATCAAAATCGGCCGCACGCATTTGCAGGATGCCGTGCCGCTCACGCTCGGCCAGGAATTCGGCGGTTACGCCAAACAAATCGAATACGGCATCGCGCGCGTGAAAACGCCTTTGCCGCGTTTGCTGGAACTCGCGCAAGGCGGCACCGCCGTCGGCACGGGATTAAACGCAAAAAAAGGGTTTGCGGAAGAATTCGCGAAACAAACCGCGGAAATCACCAAACTGCCCTTCGTCACCGCGCCGAATAAATTCGAAGCCCTCGCCGCGCATGATGCGTTGGTGGAGGCATCGGGCGAACTCAACACCGTCGCCTGCTCACTCATGAAAATCGCGAACGATGTCCGCATGCTCGGCTCCGGTCCGCGTTGCGGGATCGGCGAAATTCTCCTGCCCGAAAATGAACCCGGATCATCCATCATGCCCGGCAAAGTGAACCCGACGCAATCCGAGGCGCTGACAATGGTTTGCGCGCAAGTCATGGGCAACAACGTCGCCGTCACCATGGCCGGCGCGACGGGGCATTTCGAACTCAATGTCTTCAAACCCGTCATCATATATAATGTGTTGCAATCCATCCGCCTGCTCGCCGACGCCGCGCGCAGCTTCACAGAAAATTGCGTCGTCGGGATTTTGCCCAACGAACCGCGCATCCAAAAACTCCTGCGCGAAAGTTTGATGCTGGTGACGGCGCTGAACCCTCACGTCGGCTACGACAACGCCGCCAAAATCGCCAAACTCGCGCACAAAAAAGACATCACCCTGAAAGAAGCCGCCGCCGAACTCAACCTCATCGACCCCGCGAAATTCGATGATCTTATCCAGCCGGAAAAGATGGTGCGATCGGCGTAACCGCTGGCTTTTGACAAAAAAGTTTGTTATAATAGCAAACAGAGGAACAGCCATGCCCAAAGACCGTCAAACTGAAGAAGAAACCTATACCCTCAGCCCCGATGAAGAGGCAGCGTTATTGGAGGGATTAGAGTCCGAAAAATCCGGCGTGTTTTACACCTGGGAAGAGGTCAAAGCCTTCGCCCGCAAAAACCGGGAAAGCTCGTCATGGCGGAGCATGATTGCCGAAACGGCGCATTAATCGATTTTTCGCCCGCCGCGGCAGCAGAATTCACGGCCATTGATAAAACCACCGCCCGCATGTGGGGTAAAATTCAGGCCGAACGCTATATGGCGTTCCTGGATAATATCTTTGCGGAATTGGCCAACGACCCGCACCTTGGCAAACCCGCCACCGGCCATCCCGGCATCCGCATCTATATCGCCAAATTCCGCAAGCGCCGCAACGCGCACGGCCACCGCATTTTATACCGGCAAATCGACGGCGGCATCCGCATCATCCGTATTTTGCACACGGCGATGCATTGGCCGGATCATTTGGGTGATTAGCGACCCCGCAAAATCCGGCCGCCTCATCCAGCCGGAAAAGATGGTGCGCTCTGCCTAGCTATTAAACCGGCACCGGCGGAGGTGGCGTTACAACCGGCCCGCTGGGCGCAACCGGCTGCGGCGCAACGCCAAAAAACGGCTCCAATTGTTCCGGATCGCGGATGAAATAGATGTTGCGTTCATAGGACTTCGGCGCATTGTCAGGCCCCCGCAAACGCAATCGCAGAATGTGCGCGTCCGATGTGACGAAATATATTTTGGAAACAGCAAATTCCCTGCGGAATCCTTCAACGCGTTCATCTTTTTCGTCACTGGGGAAAACTTTTTCAAGAGAGGATAAATGTCTTAAGTTACCTGCCATCAATGATTCATCCTTGGCCTCATCTGATGTTTTCTCTTGGTGTTTACGTCTGGCCATTTTATCTTCCCAAGTCATTTCAATGCTTTCTTCGTCAGAAATAAAACCTTTAATATTCAGATTTGTCATATTGCCTTTATACGCCCATTTAATTCTAATCGGATTATCGATTACGATTTTATCTAGTGTAAGTGTATATTTTTTTGCCTCTTCAGGCCATTCGTCTGATGCGCCCAGAAAGAATTCCACTGCTATTTTGGCGCTTTCAAGGATATCTTCATCAATCGTTTGACTTGATATTTTATCTAAATCGGCAGACGCATCCTCGTCCTCAAAACTCCAATTATTACCGACCAATTGTTGAAAAACTTTTGCATGCTGTGCGTCCTTAAATGTCACGACATCCGCGCCGTTCCAGTCAAAATAGTTTGCCAACCCGTCGAATCCGACAAGCTCTGTATCTTCACGGCGAAAACGCGCAGCCCGTTTATGATTCAAATCTCTAGAGCCCATGTGATAACCTCCTGTTAAGTATGATTGCGTACTTTTACCAAACAGCCCGGGCAAAAAGCAAGTTTTTTGGGATGCTACGTTGCCCCCAACCCAGGGCTTCGCGAGGCAAGCTCCAACCAGAAAAAATGGTGCGTTCGGCCTAGCCGCTAAACCGGCACCGGCGGCGCTACCACGGGCCCCTTGGGCACAACCGGCTGCGGCGCAACGCCGAAAAACGGCTCCAGATACTCCGGCTCGCGGATGAGATAGAAATTTTGTTGATACGGGTTCGGCGCGGCATCGTTTGCGGTTAGTTGCATACGTAAAATAACCGCCCCGGACGGAATCAGAAAAATTTGGGTTTTATCAATTTCTCTCTCAAATCTGGCAATCCGCTCTTCAGATTCACTTGAAGGCCGCACGCCTTCCCAAAACGACAAACCACCCAGATTACCTTCTGCCAACATTTTGTCTTTACCCCCGGCAAGGCTTTCCTCTGCCCCTTTACGCCTTGCCTGCTTAACGCCCCAGGTTTGCTCCAACTCTTCTGTATCATAGGTAAAACCTTCAATATCCAGCACGACTGGAAATGCTTTTTTCTCCTTCACCCTTATCGGCTTTTCAAGCGTCAAACTTTCCAGTGTTAATTTATAAGTTCGCACCTCTTGCGGCCAGTCTTTGGCAGCAAATTTAAACATTTGAGTTTGCAATCTTGCCCAGGGAATAATCTTTTCATCGGGCGTCTTATAGTCAATATTAGTATAATCATGGATCATATTATCTATGATTGCGCGAGCTTCTTCATCCAGTTGGTTATTCATTAATTTTCCAAACAGCGCATCATATTTTGGATTTTTCAACTTTTGGGGCTGTGCAGTGCTCCAATCAAATCCGGAATAATTTGAAAGATCTTCATAACCCAGCAGTTCCGTATCCTTGCGGCGAAAATGCGCAGCCGCCCTGCGGCGCCAGTCTCTAAAGCTCATATATAATGTCTCCTGAAAATATTACTCAGTTCCTTTTTTATCTAATAACCCCAATAAAAAGCAAGTTTTTTACGTCTCCCTTTGGTGAAAACCATGGGCCGGGATGACAGACTGGTCGGACGACAGGAACGTGCTATATCTTCCTCACCACCCAGCCCCGGACCTCCTCATGCGCCTCACCTCTCTCCCCGCCGCCACCGCCCTTTTCATCACCCTATCTAATTTTGGCCCCGCCATGGCAGCGGAACTACCCGTCGCGGGCACCATCCACGATCCGCGCCAGATGCCAGAAGGCATTTACAATCTGGACACCAGCCACGCGCATACGATTTTTTTCATCAACCACATGGGCTTCAGCAATTACGCGGGCGGGTTTAACGACATTTCCGGCCAGATGATTTTCCATCCCAAGGCGATTGAAACATCCAAACTCAACGTCACTATTAAAGTCGCCAGCGTCGCGGTGAATAGCGAAAAACTCGTCGGCCATTTGCAAAGCCTCGAATTTTTTGACGCGGCGAAATACCCCGACATTACGTTTGCCAGCAAAACCCTGACCGCTCTCGGCACCGACCACGGCACCATGACGGGCGATCTGACGATTCACGGCGTGACGAAACCCGTCACCCTGGATGTCCATTTCGTCGGCGGCGGCGTGATGCCGATGATCAACGCGCAAACCATGGGCTTTACCGCGACGGGCGCAATCAAACGTTCCGATTTCGGCATGACGGGCTTTTTACCAGGTTTGGGCGACGAGGTAAAACTCGACATCTCCGCCGAATTCCACCTGGCCGACAGCACGCCGCCCGCGCAAAAGCATTAACACCCGCGCCGGTTGCCCCAGAAAAACGTTGTTTTTCAAGCAAAAGTGTGATAGCGTTCCTTTGATATTAAAAAGCAAAAGGGGCAAATCATGGGCATATTAAAACGTTGTTCCAGCCTTATGGCCGGATATTTGGCGACGCATCAAATTACGTCAAAATGCGGCCCTTCTGGGCAGATCTCTTTCAACGTTCTCTTTCGCACTTTGGCCGGCGATCCTGATGGAAAGAAAAATTTGAACTCTGAAACTTATGCGAATGCGATCGTTGAATATCTAAATTCAAAAACACCAGGACAAAGAGTTGCGGCATTAAACGTCGAAAATACCCGCCTTTGGATAACTCTGGCTGATTATCTTTTAGGCAGCAAAGAGGATGCTGGTGACCCCAGACCCAAAGAAGGCGATCATCCACAACGAAACCGGATTTTCGGCGCGATGGTAAAAGGGATGACTTTGGAACAAGTCCGCGAAGTCCGCACGAGTGATAATCCCCAAGAACCGCAAGGAGCCTTTGCGGAAAAAGTTGCGGAATGGATTAAGGCGAAAAAACTGACCACTGATTCCAAAGGCAGGATTCAAATCTCTGCGGCTCAAAAACCACAGGAAGTCCCTCACATACCCCGCTAAAAAAAGAGCATGCTCCCCCTGGAGGGGGGAGGAAATTTTTAGGCGGCCCCCTAAAAGAAACAAAAACAGAACAAAATCCGATTCTTTCCTTGTCTAGTAGGACGAAAAAAAATATATTTCAGGCTAGGCGAAAAAGCATTTCACGCGCACAGTCCGTGCCAACTTCAGGCATGCTCTGGCGTGAATCGGGGAATCAGGGGCATGGAAACCTTACGAAATAGTAATATGTTCTTATTGGCGACTCCGCATCATGTGGTATCCATAAAGAACAAGCACACCAGATCTTGTGGTTCGCGACTCACCAACTTGAGAACCGTTCGCAACGAGGTCCGGCGATGAAGACCGAAACAGCAATCAAGGGCTCAGGGCGCGAAACGGCCGGCGACAGACCGCCACCGCGACCTGAAGCAAAGGGGAAAATGGCAATGTTCGATATGGTACAGGTGGAACGCGGCACCAAAGTCCGCGTGGATCATGAGCGCAACAATTTGCTCACCGATTTCGGCCGCGCGACGCTCGCCGACCGTTACATTTTGCCGGGCGAGGAATCGTTCCAGGACATCTTCGCGCGCGTCGCGATGTATTACGCGGATGACAGCGCCCATGCGCAGCGTATGTATGATTACATTTCCAAATTATGGTTCATGCCCGCAACGCCTGTTCTATCCAACGGCGGCACCGATCGCGGCTTGCCGATTTCATGCTTCCTGAACGAAGCAAACGACAGCCTGGACGGCATCGTCGGCCTGTGGAACGAAAACGTCTGGCTGGCGGCCAAGGGCGGCGGGATTGGTTCCTACTGGGGCAACCTGCGCGGCATCGGCGAAGGCGTGAAAGGCACCGGGAAAACTTCCGGCATCGTTCCGTTTATTAAAGTCATGGACAGCCAGACATTGGCGATTTCACAAGGCTCATTACGTCGCGGCAGCGCGGCGGTTTACCTGCCAATTTCGCATCCAGAAATCGAAGAATTCATCGAAATCAGGCGGCCAACCGGCGGCGATCCGAACCGCAAATCCCTCAACCTGCACCACGGCGTTGTCGTCACCGACGCCTTCATGCGCGCCGTTGAAAACGATCAGGAATGGGCATTGGTATCGCCCAAGGACGGCGCCGTGCGCGAACGCGTTTCCGCGCGCGCATTGTGGATCCGCATCCTCACCGCCCGCGTTGAAACGGGTGAGCCGTATATTTTATACATCGACCACGTCAACCGCGCGATTCCCGAGCACCACAAACTCGCGGGACTGACGGTGAAAACGTCAAACCTCTGCTGCGAAATCACGCTGCCCACCGGCACGGACCAATACGGCCAGCAACGCACCGCGGTTTGCTGCCTGTCGTCATTGAACCTGGAAAAATTCCTGGAATGGCAAAACCATCCGACGATTGTCGAAGACTGCTGCCGCTTCCTCGACAACGTCCTGTCCGACTTCATTAAAAAAGCGCCCGACAGCATGGCGCGCGCGAAATATTCCGCGATGCGCGAACGTTCGATCGGCCTCGGCGTCATGGGTTTCCATTCGTTTTTGCAGGCGATGAACATCCCGATGGAATCCGTGATGGCGAAGGTCTGGAACCAGCGCATGTTCAAACAAATCAAACGCCAGGCGGATGAGGCCAGCGTGAAACTCGCGCACGAACGCGGCGCCTGCCCGGATGCGGCGGACTACGGCATCATGGAACGCTTTTCAAATAAAATGGCAATCGCGCCGACGGCGTCCATCTCCATCATCACCGGCGGCACATCACCCGGCATCGAGCCCATCGCGGCGAATGTCTTCACGCACAAAACCCTGTCCGGTTCATTTGAAGTGCGTAACACGTATCTGGATAAACTCCTCACCGAAAAAGGCCAGAACACGCCGGAGATTTGGAGCAGCATCACGGTAACCGGCGGCTCCGTCCAACACCTCGACTTCCTGACCGCCGATGAAAAAGCTGTTTTCAAAACCGCCTTTGAACTCGACCAGCGTTGGTTGATCGAACACGCCGGCGACCGCACGCCTTACATTTGCCAGGCGCAATCGCTGAACATTTTCCTCCCCGGCAACGTGCATAAAAAAGATCTGCACCAGATCCACATGCTGGCCTGGAAAAAAGGCGTGAAGTCTTTGTATTACTGCCGATCCCTGTCCGTCCAGCGCGCCGAATCCTCCGCCGCCTCCACCCAACTGAAAAAAGCCATGGTCGACCAAATCCCCGGCGAAGCGGATGGCAAGGTGCCCGAACTCGATCTCGAACGCGAACCGCGTTTGCCGCTGGATATGTCCCCGGTTGCGGCGAACGGGAATAGCGCGAATGATTATGAGGAGTGTCTGGCGTGTCAATAAAAGGTCTGTCACCCCGGCCTTGTGCCGGGGTCTGCGGCGCCGCAATCACACATTCTGAAGCATCGCCCTAACGTCGAGACAGACCCCGGCACAAGGCCGGGGTGACAAATAGAGAAAGACTATATAGGCTTAACCTAGAAATTAACCATGCTCACCGAAACCCGCACCATTACGATTAACGACGAAGGGCTTGAGCCCTGGCTGCGGGAGATTGTGCGTAATCTAGCACTGGTTTTTCCGCAAATTATGAAAATTGTTTTATTTGGCTCCTATGCAACTGGAAAAATTCATAAATTTTCGGATGTGGATTTGGCCTTTGAAATGGATTCAACCGCAGATCACGTCATATGGCGGAAACTGACGGATATTGTGAATGCGTCAGATAAGCTGGCGAAAATCGACTGCGTTAATCTGGCGCACGCGCGCCCAGCTTTAAGAAAAATAATTGAAAAAGAAGGGAGAGCGCTTTATGTCCGCTGAACGCCTTGAACTGATTAATGAAGTTTTCACAGACCTGACAGCCGCCATTCAGGATTTGAATGCGATTGAAGCAGAACGCGAAAACAAATTATACCGCGAAGCATTAGCCAGCCGCTTTCGTCTTGCCTATGAAATGACACGGCAGTTGACTAGGCTTATTATTGCTTACCTGGACGAACCTAAAAGCAATTTCCCCAAAGAGACTTTGGAAATTGGCATGACAAATGGCCTTCTTCCTAAAAGCGAAGGCTGGTTTGAAATGCACAGTGACCGAAATACGCTAGCACATGAATACTCCCCGCCTGATTTAGAAAAAATTAGCCAACATATTGAGAAAGACTATTCAACCCTGCTAAATGCAGGCTATCAGCTTCTCAAACAAAAAGTTCAACAACTCAACAAACGGAATTAAACCATGACCACCCACAGCCTACTCACCCCCAATCCCGTCTATAAACCCTTCAACTACCCCTGGGCCTACGAAGCCTGGCTGACGCAGCAGCGCCTGCACTGGCTGCCGGAAGAAGTCCCCATGGCGGACGACGTGAAAGATTGGAAAAATAAAATCACCGACAGCGAACGCAACCTGCTGACTCAAATTTTCCGCTTCTTCACCCAGGCGGATGTTGAGGTCAACAACTGTTACATGAAACATTACTCGCGCGTGTTCGAGCCGACCGAGGTCAAAATGATGCTCGTCGCTTTCTCGAATATCGAAACGGTGCATATCGCGGCCTACTCTCACCTGCTCGACACCATCGGCATGCCCGAAATCGAATATTCCGCTTTCCTTAAATATAAAGAGATGAAGGATAAATACGATTACATGCAAGGCTTCAACATGGAATCGAAAGAAGACATCGTGCGCACGATGGCGGTGTTCGGCGCCTTCACCGAAGGTCTGCAATTGTTCGCGTCATTTGCGATCCTCATGAACTTCCCGCGTTTCAATAAAATGAAAGGCATGGGGCAAATCGTTTCCTGGTCCGTGCGCGATGAAACCTTGCACACCCTGTCGGTCATCCGCCTGCTCCGCACCTTCATTTCCGAAAACCCGGAAGTCTGGACGCCGAAAATGCACCAAGAAATCTATGATGCCTGCGACACCATCATCCATCACGAAGACGCCTTTATCGACCTCGCCTTTCAAATGGGCGGCATCGAAGGCCTGACGGCGCAGGAAGTCAAAAACTACATCCGCTACATCGGCGACCGCCGCCTGATGCAACTCGGCCTGCAACCGAAATACGGCGTCGGCGACAACCCGCTGCCGTGGATGGATGTGATGCTGAACGCGATCGAACATACCAACTTCTTCGAAAACCGCGCAACGGAATATTCCCGCGCGGCAACGACCGGGACGTGGGAAGAGGCGTTCGAAACCACCGCGTTTAACGCGACGGGCGCGGGCAAGGCGGCGTAAGTCAGATTGCTTGGCTTTTGCGGCAAGCTTTGATATAATTAAGCTCATGCTGCTTGAGCAAATCAAAACCCGCCGAGATGAAATTACGGAACTTGCGGCACAATATGGCGCCAGCAATCTGCGCGTCTTCGGCTCTGTCGCGCGTGGCGAAGAAACCCCAGACAGCGATATCGATATGATTGCCGACTTTGCCCCCGACCGTTCCTATCTGGATTTGGTGCGCCTTAAACGCGCATTACAAACTTTTCTCGGCCGCCAAGTCGATCTGGCCAGCCCGCCCAGCCTGATCCGCATTCAGGATGAAATCGCGGACGACATCACCGCCATATGAAAAAATCATCGCAGCGGCAAATATTCAACTGGTTGTTTGACGTCGACGCAGCATTAAGCTGGCTGGAAATGCTGACCCGCGACGGACGGCAAGAAATTGAAAATAGCATCGAACGTCGGCTGGCCTTTATTAAAACCATCGAAGTCATCGGCGAAGCTAGCCGGCATTTGCTCCGCAACCATCAAATCGATCAAATTGCTTCTGATATTCCATGGCTTGATTTGGTGGATACGCGCAATGAATTTATTCATGAATATTTTCATATCAATGTGCAGATGGCGTGGAATTTCGCTATTGACGTTCTTTTGCCTTTGCGCGGCAGAATCCGGGAGCTGATGCAGGACTACCCGCCGAGCAAGCTATAAAATAGCCCATTTAAGCGGCTTTTTTCTTAAACCTTTACTCGTGCGTCACAGAACCGTCACATTCCCCAGGTAGAATAAAAGAGTAGAGAACTGAGTCACCATGAGTCCAAAACGCGCTAAAAAACTGCTGGAAGCCGCCGCCGAGACCCGGAAAGAGTTGCTGGATGACGGCGGGTGGCCCGTAAAATTCAAAGGCGCCGGCCCGCGCCTGGTCAAACGCAAAAAATCCCCCACGCACTATGAACCTGCCCTAAACGGCGGCGAAGGTTTCAACCTGGTGAACAGCGAAGAAATCATGGCGATTGCCGCTGGCAGTAAGCGGTAAAGCAAACCTTAACTTATCCAGGGTAAGCGCAGATTGCAGCGGCGGCCCGGTATTGTGCCTGGCGGAAAGCTTTTTTATTCAACTGGTCGGCGTCAGGAACATGCATTTCCGCGCGCAAGGCAGAGGGCGTCACAAAACCCAGCCTGCGCTGCATAGCGCCTGCACGGTTGAAATTAATTTCGTCCGCCTTTGTTTTTGCTCCCCATAAGCCCGCTTCAAATTTATTCGCGCCGATCGCCGTTAGCGTTCCGCCCACTGCCTGCACCCATTTGTAAATAACCATTTTGTTATCCTCAATGGATCTTCCTAAAAAGTTCTGCGGATCGCCTCCAACCAAAGAGCCATCGTTATTGACCAGCCGTGGCGCACCAGATTGCAACTGTTCCCACGCTTCCCGCGCTTCAGCCTGCGTAGGCATAGCAGCCTCCAGATACTCTGAAGACCACATTTCAGAATTTCCAAGCAAACTATTAACTTTGATACCCGGATCTGTTATTTTTGCAGCACATAATTTAAAGAATGCATCCAACGCACGACCGCGGGCGTTATTACCAACCCCTCCATCGGCCAGATAACGGTCAAATTCATTATCCCCATTCATGGAACAACACAGCACAGATTGATAAACCTCACCCAGCTTAACAAAGGATCCGTCGGGCTGTGCAACATGAAGATCGTAGTAGCCGCCACCGTAAAATTTATGGATAAAGTGGATGTTTTCCTTTGCTAAACCTGATATTTCAGCGAAGCGATCAATTGCATTTGCAAGGCGGGAGCTCTTCACCACATTAAAAGCATCCAGGTAAACATTATCCCATTCATAAGGATTTTCGAGCAGAGAGGGAACGTATACTGTTTGATCTGTTATTTTTTGGGCGCATAATTCAAAAAACACTTTCAATGCTTTTCCGCGCGAGGTTCGATTCAAACCTTGATCGCCTTCAAAATATTCATCATCAATCCTATGGCCATTAATTGAACAGCCTAAATTGTGCCAATGAACAGCTCCCAGCATACGGGGCTCGCCATCATTCGGCAGAAAAACGAGAAGATATCTGCCTTCAGTCGTATGTATAAAATTCAAGTTATCTTTTGGCTGCCCTGATACTTCGGCAAATTGGTCCGCGGCGCGCTTAAGTTCTCTATTCTCCAACATCAAAATTCTCCTAAATTAGGTTTAAATAAGGTGGTTATGGGCAACCGTAAAACATCCATTGTCCGTTTTGCAAGCAATTTAAATAGTTGCACCCTGGATAATTGAGTTTCCCCCCTAAAACCTGATATCCTCCATTCATGCCCATTACCCTGCAAAAAGCCCGCGTACCGGATGGCGTCTGCATTTACGCCGTGGGTGACGTCCACGGACGGCATGATTTGCTGATAAAACTCTTCGCGCGAATCGAAGCTGACGCGGCTACCGCGCCGGAGCCGCAAAAAGAACTGATCTTCCTGGGCGATTATATGGATCGCGGCCTATATAGCCGCCAAACACTAGACTGGCTGATCGGGTTTAATCATCCGAACTTCCACCTCACCTGCCTTAAGGGCAACCATGAAGATATGCTGCTGAAATTCCTGGCAACCCCGTCGGCGGGACAAGCCTGGATGGAATGCGGCGCCTATGAAACCCTATTGTCTTTCGGACTGCGCGTATCATCGCCGCGGCCGAAACCGGAAACCTTCAAACATTTGGCTGAACAACTACACTTAAAGCTACAGGGCAAATATCTGAAATTCCTCAATTCCTGCCCACTTGGCCGAACAGTCGGAGATTACTTTTTCACCCACGCGGGCATCGACCCCGACAAACCGATCAATAAACAAAAATCCGCCGACCTGCTGTGGATCCGCGACAAATTCCTGGGCTCAGACAAACTATTCGAAAAAGTCATCGTCCACGGCCATACGATTTCCCCCCTGCCCGAAGTCCGGCCCAACCGCATCGGCATCGACACGGGCGCCTACGGCACAGGCCGCCTGACCTGCGCAGTCCTCTATGGCAATCAGCGCCATTTCCTGCACACCGCGTAAGGATTCCATAAACTCCCGCGCGGCAAAAATCCCACAGGGGTATGGATTCTGTATTCATATTGCTGTTACAACTTGTTGCCTTATAACCCCGCTGATAACAAAATTACCTTTAATTCTCTAATTCTCTTGGGGGGACACACAACATGAAAACTTCGGTATTCAGCATTTCGGTTTTGGCAACGGTTTTGATTTTGGGCTCGGCCTCCGCCGCCTGGGCACAGGAAGCCACCAATCTAAACGGCCCCATGCAAGCACAGGATATGGCGGCCCCCATGCCAACGGATAACCCGGCCACCGCCACCGCGCCTGCGCCCGCTAACAACCCCGCCACCGCCGCGGTGGACGAAGGCCCTGAAACCATCGCGGGAACCGGCCAGGAAATCACCGCCGGAACCGGAACCGACGCCACGCTGGACGTCCAGCCCGACCAGGCCGCCGCGCGCGGCATGACGGTAACGCAGCGCAATCACCCGGAATATACGCCTCAGGGCACCCGCCTGGGCTCGTTCCGCCTTTTGCCTGATATCTCGCTGAACGAATTGTTTAACGACAACATTTACGCCGTGCACAACCACAAAACCAGCGACTGGACGACCGTCGTCGAACCGCGCCTCGCGCTGCGTTCCAACTGGCACCAGCATGCCTTGAACTTTCTGGCCGCCGATGCCGAGGGCATTTACGCCAGCCACAGCCACGAAAATTATTCCGATTACCTGTTGCAATCGGATGGCCGCCTGGACATCACGCGCCACACACGCCTGGCCGGTTTGGTTTCCTATGCGCAAGAACACGAAGACCGCAGCGATCCAAACAGCCCCAACAGCGTCTTTGAACAGACCAAACCCGTCGTGTTCCAGGTCCGCACGCTCCAGGCCGAAGCGTTCCACGAATTCAACCGCATTAAATTGGACGCGATCTACAGCAACCAGAATTTCAGCTATAATAACGGCGACCTGATCAGCGGCGGCGGCCGCGCGATCAACTCCGACCGCAACCGGATGGACAATTCCATCACGGGCCGCGTCGCCTACGAACTCACGCCGACGGAAGATGTTTACTTTCAAAGCTCTTACAACGTCCGCAGTTACGATCACCGCGACATTTTTGACGGCGTTTACCGCGACTCCGACGGCTATAACATCTTCGGCGGTTTGCGCGCGGATGTGACGGGTAAGATATTTGGCGATATCTATGCCGGATACCTGCATCAGAATTACGATTCCTCGCTCTATAAAGATTACAGCGGCGTCGGCTTTGGCATGAACGGTTACTGGAACTTCACCCAGATTGACACGCTGACCATCAACGTCGGCCGCGCTGTGGAGGAGACGATCATCGCCGGTTCATCCAGCTATGTGGAATCGCGTTTCCGGATGGATTGGGATCACGAACTGCGCCGCAACTGGCTCCTGACGACCGAGGCCGGTTATGACCGCGATGAATTCCAAGGCATCGGCCGCAAAGACAACGTCTACGTCGTCGGCGGCGGCTTGAAATATCTGGTCAACAGCCATTTCAACCTTTATGCGAACTATGACTACGTCGACCGCGATTCCAACCAGACGGTGAACAGCTATACGCAGAACAGATTCCTGGTGGGCGTGAAGGCGGCGTTGTAGCAACTGTCATCCCGGAAGCTAGCGGAGCTTAGCGCAGCTGCTATCCGGGATCTCCTGACGGTCAGATATTATCCTTCATGGGATCCCGGCTCTTCGCGCTTGCGCGCTACGGCCGGGATGACAGATGACAACCACATCACTTTTTTCTTTTTACTTGCGCCTTTCCCTTGTTATATACATGCGCAGGACACCTTATGACTTTCACCGCAAAAATCCATCGTTTCGCCATGGCGCTCGCGTTTTTAGCCCTGGCGGCTTGCGGCCATTCATCGCCGCCCGCCGCTGCGCCGCAGGCCGTGATACAGCCCCCAACAATGCAGCAGGATTATCAGCCCACCATGGCCGTCTACCGCCTTGGCTCCGGCGACAATCTGCGCGTGACGGTGTTCGACGAAACCAACATGACCGGCGATTACAAAGTCGACGGCACGGGCATGATCTCCCTGCCCCTCATCGGCAACGTGATGGCGGGCGGCCTGACAATGCCCGAATTGCAAAATTCCATCGCGCAGCATCTGTCGCAAGGCTACATCGTCAACCCGCGCGTCAGCGTGCAAGTCATAAACTACCGCCCTTTCTTCATCCTGGGCGAAGTCAACCGCCCCAACCAATACCCCTATGTTGAGGGCATGAAGGTGATTAACGCCGTCGCCATGGCGGGCGGCTATTCCTACCGCGCCGACGAAGACAACATGAAAATCATCCGCGCGAACGACCCCATGCGCACCAAACAACCGGCCGAGCCGAACACTTATGTTCTCCCTGGCGATACGATTGAAGTACAAGAAAGATTATTTTAACCATGACCGACAATTTTCATCCCTTAACGGCTGTTGAACGCCTCCGCCAGCGCGTTGAAAAAACCGCTTATGACACGGTCGACATCAACCAGTTCATCAATATCCTGAACCGCCAGCGCCATATCATTCTGGCAGTGACCGGACTGGTCGTGGCAATCACGCTGCTCACGATTTTCCAAATTAAATCCGTGTATGAATCATCCGCGCAAATCATGATCGATGCGCGTCAAAACCATGTCGTCGACGTGGAATCCGTGATGCAAGGCATGCCCGCCGACCAGGAATCCGTGCGCAGCGAAATTGAAATCCTGCGTTCACGCAAACTGGCGGAAACCGTCATTAACAAACTCAACCTCTGGCAAAACGCGGAATTCAATGCCGCGCTGCGCCCTGCCAGCCCGATGAAGGCGATCAAGGATTTCGCGGGCAGCCTGGGCAGCAAGGAACCTGCGGACCCCGCATCGCAAGCCGAAGTGCAAAAACAGCGCGCGATTGATGAATTTCTGAAAAATGTGGATATCAGCGCGGTGCGCAATTCGCGCGTCATCACCATCGCATTCCGCAGCGAAAATCCGGTCACCGCGCGCAACGTCGCCGCGACGCTGATCGACAGCTACCTCACCGCGCAGCTTGAAGATAAGTACGAAGCGACCCAGCGCGCCACCGCATGGCTGAACGACCGCCTCGCTGAACTGCGCAAAAAAGTTTCCGATTCCGAAGCCGCCGTTGAACAATACCGCGCCGCATCCGGCCTGGTGCAAGGCAAAGACGCCACCCTATCCGCTGAACAATTATCTGAACTGAACACACAATTAATCATGGCCCGCACCCAGCGCGCCGAAATGGAAGCAAAACTCCGCCAAGTCCAGGCCGCGGGCAGCAACGAAAATCTCGCCGCGACGAATGAAGTTTTGCAATCGCCGCTGATCCAGAAACTCCGCGAACAGGAAAGTGAACTCATCGCCAAACAAGCGGAATTGTCACAGCGCCTCGGCCCCCGCCACCCGGATATGATCAAAATCCAATCACAGATGGTGGATGTGAAACAGAATATCCAGGTTGAGGTCAACCGCATCATTTCCGGCCTGCGCAATGATGTGCAGGTTGCCCGTTCGCGCGAAGGCGCCCTGTCCGGCAGCCTGTCGCAAATGGAAAACCGCCAGGGCCAGCTCGGCGCGGCGGACGTAAAACTCCACGCCCTGCAACGTGAAGCCGATGCCAACCGCACGCTGTTTGAAACTTTCCTGAACCGTTTCAAACAAACTTCGTCGCAGGAAGATTTGCAAACCGCCGACGCGCGCCTGATCTCCACCGCGAACCTGCCTACCGAAGCCGTTTTCCCCAAACCCAAAATTATGGTGCCGATGAGCGTGCTGATCGGCTTCGCGCTCGGCGTCATGCTCGCGCTGCTGATGGAATATCTGGATCGCGGGTTCCGTTCGATGGAACAGGTGGAACAATTGACGGGCCTCTCGCCGCTCGGCCTGATCCCTGAACTCAATTCCTTGCCCGGCGCGCCTGCCGCGCTGCCGCAAAATTTTATCGTGGAAAAACCAACCTCCGTTTATGCCGAAGCCGTGCGCACGGTGCGCACCGCCCTGCTCCTTGCCGACAATTCCGGCGCGCCGCCGAAAACCGTTTTAGTCACGTCGTCGATGCCGTCCGAAGGCAAAACGTCCTTCACGCTCTCCCTCGCGCGCCTTTCGGCGATGTCGGGACAAAAGATCATCATCATCGATTGCGATCTGCGCCGCCCGAACGTGCATCGCGGCCTGGGCCTCGAAAACAAAATGGGCATGGTTGATATCCTCCTCGGCACGCATAAAATCGAAGATGTTTTGCAAACCGATAAACGCGCGAAAATCAACGTCATCACCACCGGCCGCTCTGTGCCCAACCCCGCAGATCTATTGGCGTCGGACAACATGCGCCGCCTGCTCGCGCATTTGAAAACGCAATATGATCTGGTCGTGATCGACAGCCCGCCCGCCCTGGCCGTCGCCGATGCGCGCGTGCTTTCGCAACTGGCGGATAAAACCCTCTTCCTCACGCGCTGGGCGGAAACGCCGCGCGACGTGGTGATGATGGCGGTCAAACAACTCGCCAGCAGCGGCGCGAACCTGGCCGGCATTTTGCTCACGCGCGTGAATTTGAAAAAGAACGCGCGTTATGGTTATGCCGACAGCGGTTATTACGGGCGTAAATACAGCCAGTATTATTCCGACGGCGGGGCGTAAGTAACAATTCCCCTCTCCCTGCAGGGAGAGAAGGATTAACTTTTCACAGCGAGGTTAAATGATCACACATCGCGCAGCAGGCATCACACTCGCAATTTTCGCCTTGATACTTTTAATCTTCGCCATCCCGCAAATGGCGGCGGGCTGGCTCACCGCGCCGGTTAATCTGGATCACGTTCACACGCCCGACCTCACCGCCGCCCGCGCCGCGCAATTTGAATCCGCGATGAATATTTTGCCGCAAGCCGAAACGGCAAAGGCGCTGGCCGCCGCGTACCTCACCACCGGGCCGCTCAAAACCCAACAGCGCGAGATCGTGCAAAACGCGGCCATCCGCGCGGTGCAAATCTCGCCGGGCGATCCGTACAATTGGTACTACCTCGCACTGTCATTAGAGAGTGAAATTTTCGACCCCGCGCGCCGCGCGCTGTTCGACCAGGCGCTCACGATGTCTCTTATGACAGGCCCGCACGAACGCAACCTCGTCATGCAGCGCCTGTTGATGATCGCGCGTCATTGGGAGCAAGTCTCCCAACCGCTGCGCGACAACTGGGAAGACCAGATCGTCTATCTGTGGGGCACATCGCCGAAAGACCTGCGCGACCTCTACCTCGCCATGCCGCCCGACAGCCAGAAACGCGTCTTCGCCACCCTGGACGAAATCCCCGGCGAGAGCATCAAATTCAACCAATACCTGGACCACCCCGACCACCCGCCAACGGACCCGGCGGCGGATGACGGCGAAACGAACTAGAATTATTTAAACAGCTTGAGAATTATGCTGTTTTGTCCATTTTGCTGCATTACCTTTTCATATCTGCTGTAATTCTGGTGCAAATTCTTGATCACCTTCGCCCTCACCCCTCAATGTAGTGCTTGACACGACGTCATTGTATGATATAACATTATATGATTGTCTTTGACTGGGACCAATGGAACCGGCAGAAGAATGAGGAAAAGCACGGTGTCAACGCTGCCGAAGCCGAAAGCGCCTTTGCGGATCCCCATCTTCTCGTCTATCCCGATATGCTTCACTCCGCACATGAAAAGCGGTTTGGAATGCTGGGCTTCTCAAACGACAACAGATTACTGATGGTCGGCTTCACCCGGCGCAATGGCAAGATACGCGTGATAACCGCTCGTCCGGCATCGCGCAAAGAAAGGAAGTTATACGATGAAAAAAAGTCGCAAAAAATCTGGCATTAAACCCACCCACAAAAAGTCGCGCGCACCCAAGAAGGAAGTTTTGCGGGAAATCACAGATTACGATTACACTGACCTGACAGATTTTGCCGACCTATCAAAACCTCTTACCCTCGCCGACATCGGCATCCACATTACACCCCGCACCGCACAGCCGACGGAGGTTGTATCCCTGCGTCTGCCGCGGCCTTTACTGAATGAAATCCGCGCCATCGGTATGGTGGAGGATATACCTTATACCGCCCTGATCAAAGAATTTCTGGCTGAAGCGCTGCACCGCCACCGCCACCGCTATCTGCCTGTGGAACGCGTTCCCTTGCCGCGATAAGCTTCCGCAGCGAAAATAAACGCGGCAACAGCACGATTCCCATCACTTTTTTATTGCATGCAAGTATTCACCTTTGGTATAAACTGTTATGAAAAATCTTTCACGTATCATTTTGATTCTGGCGCTATTGGCGGCAACCCCTCTCTTCGCGAACGTTTCTTCCGCCCAAAACGTTGCCGCCGGTGCGGGGGCCGCTGCGCAAGCCTCGTCGGATGATCTCTGCGTGACCGATCCCAACATTCATTTGGGCGCGCGGATTAAACCGAAACAGACCGCGCAAATCCAAAAAACCACCCGCCTGACCAAACTCGCTCACGCGCGCCGCAAACATCCGGCCCAGGTCGCAGCGGTGAAAATTTGCCCCGTGAACCAAAAAGCCATTCCGGTTTCCTTCGTCACGCCGGTCGCGCCCGCGCCGCAACAATCCCTTTGCCAATCCGCAGTGGGCGGCGCGGCGAACGTGACGGGCACGCAAGTCAACAGCATGATGACGCAGGCGGGCATGGACGAAACCATCGCCAACGCCGATCCTGACGATCTCGCCGCCGCCGCGACCAAAGCCACCCAGGCCAATCCCCAGGCCGCGCCCGCGATCCTCGCTTACCTGATCAAAAACATCGATCCAAATAACCAGGAAGCCTTGAACAAAGTGACCAAGGCCGTTTACACCGCCGCGCCCGACCAGGCAGCAGGCATCACCTACGCCGCCATCGCCACCAATCCAACACAAACCATGGCGGTGACTCAGGCATTATTGGCCGCCGCGCCCGAAGCCGACGGCGCCGTCATCCGCCAGTGCGCCATCGACGCCAACCCGGATCTGGCCAACCAGATCGCCACCGCGGCTCACATCCCGTCTTTGGAAAATCCGATCAACACCACCACAACCCCGCCCGGCGTGCCGAAAGCGCCGCCGGATAATTCGGCGGTGTGATTGCCCCGCGACAGTTCTAAATCTTTAGAACTAGGAAGCGCCAAACTGTAAATTCTGAAATATTGCGCGCGGCTTGGGAACAGGCGACGCTTGATAGGCAGTCGCCCATTCAAACACGCCCTTATAAGTCTCCATCACATTCTTAAAATTCGCACTGCTGGCACGGGGAGAATCGTAAATCATTTGGCCGGGCTTTCCCTCTATCGTAAAGAACACCCGGATATAATCCCAGCACGGGCCGCGCCTTTACAGCCCGGGCCACCCCACCCCCCTAAAAAATCCCTTTTCAACCCCTGGGCGATTGTGGTATAAAGGGATTAACCTCCCATTTTGGGGGTTATAACTTTAACAGTGAGTAATTCAATTGGATCGTTTTGCGGATCGTTTCGCTGCCACGCCTGGCAGCGGTGAAGTGGTACAAGTAACCCTTAAATGGTTTGATCCCATCAAGGGTTTTGGCTTTGTCAGCCAGGCTGGTGCCGATCGGGATATCTTCCTCCATTCTTCTGCGGTATCGCGCGCGGGCAACCCGGCGCTCTATCCCGGCGCAGAATTAACCGTTGAAATCGGCGACGCCCAGCGTGGTAAGCAGGTTGTCGCGATTAAAGAAATTCATTCCGTCGGCGATCCGAATGCCGCCGATGAACGCGGCGGCGGCGCTGGTGGCCGTGGTGGTGGCGACCGCGGCGGTGATCGTGGCCCGCGCGGTCCGCGCAGAGATTTTGGCGACCGTCCGCCACGCAGAGACTTCGGCGACCGTGACGGCGGCTTTGGCGGCGGTGGCGGTCGTGGCCCGCGCCGCGGACCTCCGCAACAGGCGCAGGCTTATATCCCAGACGGCACAGAGCGTGAGATCACAGGCACGATGAAATGGTTCAAACCGCAAAGCGGTTTCGGTTTCGCGGCGCCTGAAGGCGGCGGCAACGACATCTTCGTTCACCGCTCCGCCCTGTCGCGCAGCAACCTGATGCCCGAAGACATGCAACCCGGCACCCCCATCAAAATGCTGGTCCGCCAGGCCGAAAAAGGCCTGGAAGCCGTATCGGTGGACATCGCGGGTAATCAGTAAAATTAACCTCCCCTTGAGGGGGAGGTCGAAACGCCCTAGGCGTTTCGGGTGGGGTGAAAACCCAACATATAAAACAAAACGGCGGGCATCCCCCGCCGTTTTTTTGTTTGCAGTTCTTTATCGCCCCAGTTATCATCGCCCGGTTATTTCATCAATACCGGAGAATAATATGATCATTGAAACCATGGGCCAGGAACTTCTGGCGGATAACAAAAAACGTGAACAATTCGTCGAAGCCGCCCGCCTGATTTACGCTGCGGGCGAATCAGCCGGCAGATTTCAATCCTGGCAAGAAATTTATCCGGATGTTGGAGATGAAAGTACTTTTTACAGGGTTGTAATGTACCCAACTCCCGAAGAGGCCGAAAATCCTGGAAACCTTTACTTCGTCTTTTCAAGAGATTCCGAGATAATCACATCTCCAACTTACTACCTCCATTTTGCAGTATCTGAGGACTCCCCCTTAATCTCCACGATCTTTGAAACTGAATTTGATTCAGATCATCAGCCTTATCTCACCTTGAATGAAGATACAGGGGAAATCTTTTATGATTTATTTTCGCGATTAGCATTTTTGCCTGGAACCATTCATGAATCTTCCAGATGGGACCATGATAATCCCGTTGTATATACTTCCGAATCTCTGGACGATATCCTGCGCACGGGCATCCTCTTCGCCGCCGCATTGAAAGTATCCGACGGCAATACCTTGGTGATAGATGAAAATGCCGTCGCCGCGTTGAAAGCCAAAGGGTTTTTCGATCCCAAAACCGCTCCATCGGTGGAAAAACCAAAGCCGCCAGTCTCTGTCGGCCCTGTCCCCGGCGGTTTCGTAGCCACTGCGAGAGGTCTGTGGCCGACCTGAAATTGTGTCGCTTTAACTTTTAAGATAACGGCGGGCATTCCCCGCCGTTTTTTCTTGCCCGCGCGCCAAAACCGTAATTTCCACCCGTCTCCGCTTTCGCGGGAATGACGGTGTTTAAGCAATCGAAAAAATACTTTTTGCAGGAAAATAATCCTTGACAAGAAGGTCAATATAGGATTATATTGATATATCCAACCCTCCACACAACCAAAGAGCTTTTGCCATGACATAGCCCAAACCCGCCGCATACCTTCCACATTCTGCCAGTTTTCATCGCCCTTTCGGGCGGGAGAATCGCGTCCGGAGTTCAGGGAGATGACCCGCCGCCCCCGGAGCCTTTCATACAGGCCGTACCGGGCAATCACTATTTGGGGCTGGCTCTAAGCGGCTGTTTTTTGCAGCCGGTCGATTGCCTGGAGCCGCCCGAGCAACCCTTCCATCTCCGCCAGCGGCACCATATTCGGCCCGTCGGACGGCGCATTGTCCGGATCCGGGTGGGTTTCAATAAACAGCCCCGCGCAACCAACCGCCAGCGCCGCGCGCGCCAGGGGCGGCACAAAGCGCCGGTCGCCGCCCGATGACGTGCCCTGCCCGCCCGGCTGTTGCACCGAATGGGTCGCGTCAAAGATTACCGGATAACCCGTCTCCGCCATAATCGGCAGCGCGCGGAAGTCCGACACCAGGGTATTATACCCAAACGACGCCCCGCGCTCGCACAGCAGGATGTTTTCATTCCCCGTGCTGGCGATCTTCGCCGCCACGTTCTTCATATCCCACGGCGCCAAAAACTGCCCCTTTTTCACATTAATCGCCCGGCCCGTTTCCCCCGCCGCGATCAGCAAATCCGTCTGGCGGCACAAAAACGCCGGGATTTGCAGCACGTCCACAAACTTCGCCGCTTCCGCGCAGTGCCAGGGTTCGTGCACGTCCGTTAAAACCGGCACTTTAAATTCGTCCCGTATCTCCTTGAGAAGGTTCAATCCCTGCTCCATCCCAATCCCGCGCGTGCCCGCAACCGAAGTCCGGTTCGCCTTATCAAAGGAACTTTTAAAAATCAGCCCAATCCCAAGCTTGCGGCAAATCGAAACCAGTTCCGCCGCCACGCCGCGCAAATGCTCCCGCCCCTCAATCTGGCAAGGCCCTGCGATCAGGGTAAAAGGTTTATCATTCGCGATCCCAACATCGCCGACGGTGACGGTTTTCATGGCTATTCGATTACCACACTTTGCCCATGGGTGGAAACATGGGGCGTTGAAACACGCGGTTTACTATCCGCCGGAGCGGTGGGCGCCACCACAGCCTGCGCGGGCGGCGCGGCGGCATCTCCCTTTGCCGCTGAGATTTCCGTTTTCGCTGGCGGGGTTTCAGACGAAATCACCGTCGTCTGTTGCGGCGCGGGCGTCACCGCGCCAGCATCCCATCCCCCACCCGCGGCGGCATAAATCGCCACCAAATCCTTGCGCAGCGCCGCATCCGACGCGGCCAGCGTGGATTCCGCCGTCAATGCATTCTGCTCCGCCACCAACACATCCAACAGCGCAATCTCACCATCCTGATATTGCAAATGCGCCAGCTGTTCCGCGCGGTGATCCTGTTCGAACGCGCGGCGCAACGAATTATTCCGCTCGGTTTCCTGTAGATAATTCGTCAGAGCATTTTCCATATCCTCCAACGCCGACAGCACGGTTTGCTGATAATTCGCAAAGGCCTCTTTTTGCTGTGCATCCGCCACATCAATCGCGGATTCCAGACGGCCGAAATCCAAAATCGGCTGCGTCAGGTTCGCCGCAATACTCCAAGGATGCGCGACATTCAAAAGGTTCGACGATTGATATCCATAGAGCCCCAGCAAATTAATCTTCGGAAATAAATCCCGATCCGCCGCGCGCAGGTTGGCGATAGAGGCCGCAAACTGCCGCTCCGCCGCGCGCACATCGGGCCGGTTCGCCAGCACCGCCGCGGGCGCCGCAACGACCACATGCGGATCAACCGGCGCGACATTTTCCGGTGTGGCCAATAGCGCGTTTTTCGTCCCCGGCGCATAACCCATCAAGACATTCAAACGGTTCTGCGCCGCCGCATAAGCGGCCTTTAACATCGGAATCTGCGCCGCCGTCGTTGAAACCTGCGCGCCCGCGCGCTGAACGTCGAAATCGCTGGCCATCGCGCCTTCAAATTGCGCCTTGGTCAAGTCATAAGTTTTTTGCTCATCCGCCAGATTTTTTTGCGCGATTGCAATTTGGCGTTCATCGTTCCGCATATCAAAATAATTCCGCGCGACTTCGGCCAGCAATGAAACCGTAATCGCGTGCGTGTTGGCCTCTTCGGATTGCACAATCGCACTGGCGGCGCTGGCGCGTGCCTGGTTCGCGCCGAACAAATCCAACTCCCACGACGCATTGCCATCCAGTTCCGCGATGCCAAGCGTAGTGCCCAAACCATTGGCGCCCAGATTGTTGCGCGTCGCATTCCCCGTCGCATAAATATTCGGCAGCAATTGCGCGCGCGTCGCCGCACGGTTGGCGCGCGCTTCCTCAATCCGCGCTTTCGCCATCGCCAGGGTTTTGTTATTTGCCAATGCTTCGCGCATTAAATTATCCAGCGTCGGATCTGCAAAATGCGCCCACCAGTTGTGATCGATTTTTCCACCCGCGTCCGCGACGCTTTGCGACCACCCGGCAGGCGCGGGAACGCTGGAATTCTGCGGCCCCGGCGCGGCGGTGCAGGCCGCAGCGGTCAACAATAATGCCAAGACAAGTTTACGCATTACGCAGCCCCTTCATCCGGATTGCTATGGAGTTGATCGGTTTTGACAAACATTTTCTCCACCGCGCGCATCAGCACGAAAAACACCGGCGTCAGGAACAAACCAAAGAATGTCACACCCAGCATCCCCGCGAAAACCGCAACACCAATCGCATGACGCATCTCCGCCCCCGCGCCGTGCGAGGTCACCAGCGGCACAACACCCATGATGAACGCAAGCGACGTCATCAAAATCGGACGCAACCGCAAATGCGCAGCCTCAACAGCGGCCTCAACGGTTTTCATTCCGCGATGTTCCAGTTCACGCGCGAATTCGACGATCAAAATCGCGTTCTTGCATGCCAATCCAATCAAGACGAAAAAGGCAATCTGCGTGAAGATATTATTGTCTCCGCCCGTCAGCCACACGCCCGTGATCGCGCAAAGCAAACACATCGGCACGATCAGAATAATCGCGATGGGCAAAAACAAACTCTCATACTGCGCGGCCAGCACGAGGTAAACGAGCAGCACACAAAGCGGAAACACGAGCGTCGCCGTGTTCCCCGCCAGGATTTGCTGGTACGTCAATTCCGTCCATTCAAAATCCATGCCCGGCGGCAGCACACGCTTTAGCAATTTGGTGATGGCTTCCTGCGCCTGCCCCGAAGAAAATCCGGGCGCCGGGCCGCCGTTAATGTCGGCGGAACGGAAGGCGTTATAATGCATCGCCGCTTCTGGCCCGTTGGTTTCCGACACGCGCACGACAGAGCCAAGCGGCACCATATCGCCCGACGCATTCCGCGTTTTCAGATTCAAAATATCATCCGGATGGCCGCGAAAATCGCTGTCGGCCTGCGCGATGACCTGATACGTGCGCCCGAACTTGTTGAAGTCATTGATATAGAGCGAGCCCAGATAAACCTGCATCGTATTAAACACATCCTGCACATCCACGCCCAGTTGCATCGCGCGCGTGCGGTCAAGGTCGACGAACAATTGCGGCACGTTGATTTCATAACCCGAAAAGACGCGCGACAGTTCAGGCACTTTCGCCGCTTCTTCAGTCACCTTTTTCACCGCATCGTTCAGCGCGGCATCGCCCGCGTCGCCGCGGTCTTCGATTTCCAGTTTAAAACCGCCGATGGTGCCTAACCCCATCACGGGCGGCGGCGGGAAGATCGCGATAAAGGCATCCTTGATGCCCATGAATTTCATTTGCAGTTTATTCGCAATGGCGGGTCCGTAGAGATCCTTGCTGGTGCGCTCTTCAAAGGGTTTGAGTGTGGCGAAAACAATTCCCGCGCTGGATGAATTCATAAAACCGTTAATCGACAGGCCGGGAAAAGCGACGGCGTTTTGCACGCCGGGTTCTTTCAAAATCGTATCCGACATTTCGCGGATGACTTTTTCCGTCCGGTCGAGCGTGGAACCATAAGGCAACTGCGCGAAAGCGATCAGATATTGTTTATCCTGAAGCGGCACGAAACCCGGCGGCACAAGTTGGAACATAAAATACGTGCCGCCCAGCAGCAGTGCATAAACAATCAGCGAAATCGATTTGCGCTTGAGCGTCCCGCGCACGCCGCCAGAATAAGCATGCGACGATGAACGGAAAAATTTATTAAAGCCGTTAAAAAACCCGCCAAACACCTTATCCATCGCGCGCATCAGCCAGTCTTTGTTTTCATGCTTGTCACGCAACAACAGCGCGGACAGCGCGGGCGAAAGCGTGAGAGAATTAAAGGCGGAAATGATCGTAGAAAAAGCGATGGTCAGAGCAAATTGGCGGTAAAACTCCCCCGTCAAACCGCTGATAAACCCAATCGGCAAAAACACCGCGCACAGCACCAGCGCGATGGCGATAATCGGCCCCGTGACTTCTTTCATCGCCTGTACCGTCGCGTCGTGCGGCGACAGGCCGTTTTCGATGTTTCGTTCCACGTTCTCCACGACGACAATCGCGTCATCCACCACAATCCCGATGGCAAGCACCAAACCGAACAGCGAGAGCGCGTTAATCGAAAAACCAAACATATGCATAATCGCGAATGTTCCAATGATCGACACCGGCACGGCGAGCAGCGGAATAATCGACGCGCGCCAGGTTTGCAAAAATAAAATCACCACCAGGACAACCAAACCCACTGCTTCGAGCAAGGTTTCAATGACCGCCTTAATGGAATCGCGCACGAAAATCGTCGGATCGTAGACGATGGAATAATCGATGCCTTCAGGAAAGCTTTTCTTTAACTCATCCATCGTTTTGTGGACGGCGTCGGAAATCGCAATAGCGTTCGCACCGGGTTCCTGGAAAATCGGAATCGCGACGGCAGGTTTGTTGTCGAGCAAGGAACGCAGCCCATATTGCGCCGCGTCCAATTCAATCCGCGCCACATCTTTGAGCCGTGTCACGGCGCCGGATTTATCGGTCTTAATAATAATCTCGCCGAATTGTTCCGTATCCGTCAAACGCCCCTGCGTATTCACCGGCATCTGGAGTTCAATGCCCTTGCCATACGGCGGGCCACCGATCACGCCCGCGGCAACCTGAACATTCTGGCGGCGGATCGCGCCGACGACATCATCGGCCGTCATATTCAGCCCCGCAATTTTTTCCGGGTTCAGCCAAATCCGCATCGCGTAATCGCCTGAGCCGAACAAACCCACCTGCCCGATACCGGGAATTTTCGCCAATTGGTCTTTGACGTTCAGGGTCGCGTAATTGCGCAGGTATAACATGTCATACCGTTCATTCGGCGATTTCAAATGCACGACCATGGTTAGGTCGGGCGATGATTTCGTCGTCGTCACACCGATCTGGCGCGTCACATCCGGCAAGCGCGGCAAAGCCTGGCTGACGCGGTTTTGCACCATCTGCTGCGCCAGGTCGGGATCGGTGCCGAGTTTAAACGTAATTGTCAGCTGTAGATTGCCGTCGGAGGAAGCCTGCGACAGCATATAGAGCATATTTTCGGTACCGTTGATCGCCTCTTCCAATGGCGTCGCGACAGTTTCGGCGATCGTGCGCGGGTTCGCGCCGGGGAATTGCGCTTGCACCACCACTGACGGCGGCACGACTTCGGGATATTCGGACACGGGCAATTGAAACAGCGACATCAATCCGGCCAGAAAAATCACAACCGATATCACGCCCGCGAAAATCGGGCGGTCGATGAAAAAGCGGGAGAGATTCATTGTGCGCTATCTTTCGTTGGCGCTTTCGGCTGATCTTTCGCCGCATCGGCGGCAGGCACGGGCGCGGGTGCAGAACCGGCGGGCATTTTATCGGCATCCGAAGTAATTTCCGTTGCCTGCACCGCTGCGCCGGGGCGGACGTGCAGCGTGCCATCGACAATCACTTTATCACCTGGCAACAACCCACTTTGCACAATCCGGTTGCCATTCACCGATGTGCCCAGGGAAACTTCGCGATATTCAACCTTATTATCCGGGCTGACCACGTAAACGAATTTTTTGCTTTGGTCCGTCCCCACCGCGCGTTCCGGCACCGTTAAGGCCTGCTGCGATTGGCTGCTGGACAGGCGCACGGAAACGAACATTCCGGGCACCAATGCGCCATCCTCATTTTTAAATTTCGCGCGCGCACGGATCGTGCCGGTGGCAGGATTGATCTGGTTGTCAAAGGAATAAATCATGCCGTGATAAACGTGATCTTTATCGTCGCGCACATTCAGATCAACTGGAATTTGGCGTTCCGCCGTCTGCCCGTTCGCGCCCGCGCGGATGTTCGCCAGATAGGTTTGCTCATCCACATCGAAATCCGCGTAAATGCCGTCGCTCGAAACAATTGTCGTCAACAGCGGTGCATTCTGTCCCGATTGCACCAGGTTCCCCACGGTGATTTCCGCGCGGCTGACGCGCCCTGAAATCGGCGCGCGGACATAGGCATATTCCAGATTCAATTTCGCCTGACGCAGCGCGGCTTCGGCGGATTTCACGGCGGCGGCGGCGGAATCGTGGCTGCTTTTACGCTGGTCGAACATACGCTGGGCAATCGCCTGGGATTTAATCAAATCTTGCGCATGCTGAAAATCCGTTGTGGCAAATTGCGCATTGGTGCGCGCACTTTCTACATCCGCTTCAGCCTTTGCCACCGCATCCTGATAAGGACGCGGATCGATCACGACCAATACATCGCCAGCTTTCACATTCTGGCCGTCATCAAATTTGATTTCAGTTATACGTCCGGAAACCTGCGGGCGGATTTCCGCCGCGTCCACCGCAACCAGGCGGCCGGAAAAATCGGATGAAAGACGCACGGTTTGCGGTTGAACCGTTTCAACCGTCACAGGCGTCGGCGGCATCGCGCCGCCTGGGCCTTGCGCAGCAGCGTGATCCGAAAAATAAACCGCGCCGCCCGCACCGAGCAGGACGACAGCCGCCAAAATGGGGATGATATAACGTGCCATTCCGGCGCTCCAAACGTCAAAGTTGAACGATGGTTTTAATTAATGCCCAAATGGTGATTTATCAAGGGCCAAAGAATTTTAAGGCGCCCCTCCCATCAACGGATGATGGTATGCGGTGATGGGCTGTGTTTCCGTTGCCACAGGCATTTCTGCACGAATGGCGGCATAAGCGAAAAAGGCACCCATGATAGCGATGATGGCCCCGCCCGCGATGCCCAGCACGGCGTGAGTGAGGGTGAGATCGCGTTCAGAAAATTTGAAAAATTTTAGCGCCCAGTTTTTGGATTGTACCGCCATAAGGGCCAGCACAGCCGTCATCACCGCCGAGCCAATCGCCATCGCAAAGGTCGCCGCGATGCCCGCACCGATGGTGCCGAGGATGCAGGCAAACACCAACAGCAACACCGCCCCGCTGCACGGCCGGATGCCGAGGGAAAGCGTCATCACCGCCAGATCGCGGAAACCTTTTGCCTTTTCCACCTGCGCGGCGTCGGCCATGTGCGCATGTCCGCAATGTTCGTCGTGCACATGATTGGCGCCGATGATGTCGCGGACGCTTTGCAAAATCTGCCGGATGCCCAGGCACACAACAAAAACAAAACTGCCCATTTCCATCAGGCTGGCGATATGCTCCGCCGCCGCGCGCGCGAAGCCGAGGAGATAAAACAGCCCCAGCACCAAAACCATCGCTGTTACAGCCTGCAGCAGCGACGCCAGCGCATTCACGATCATCCCGCGCCGGATGCTGCGTTTATTCGCCAGCATATAACCCGTAATCACCATCTTATCATGGCACGGCCCCAGCGCGTGAAAGACGCCATAGGTAAACCCCGCCGCCACCAGCGCCAGCGTGGCAAGCAGCGAATGCGTTTCCTTTATCGCGCGCATGTGCAGAGCCATTTGATCGTGGAAGATGCGTTGCTGACCATTAATATATGTAATCGCATCACCGAGCAGCGTCGGCCAAGGCAATTGCGCCAGCGCGAAAATCGCGGCCGCCGCGATGACAGTCGTAAAAAATATAATCCGCGTCCGGCGGGTAAATTTTATGGGCATGTAATATCTACCTTCTCCGCAAAATAACTGCCCAGATTATCGGCCGCCTGCGGTTTTTGTTTGAGCTGGTCGAGGGTCGCGGCCAAGCCGATTTTGCTGATGTCGGGTTTCGGTTGTGTCAGCGTAAAATGACACGTGCCACCGGAAAAACTCACAGGATTTTCCTTTTCATGTTTCATTTCGATATAATAGCTGGGGTCATAGATTTTATAACTAATCCCTTGCCCTGCCGTTTCAACCGGCGCCGCGAAAACCAGCGTGAAATCCAGCGCGATGCGGTTGCCGACCTGCGCGGAATCCACGTCGCGGAAAGTTTTAATCTTCACCGCCTTGCCGCCCTCCTGGACCAAGGTGAAAAAATCGTAATCGCGCAACCGCGTCAGGTTATCGGTGCCGAGTTTCATTAATTCATCATGCTCCAGCTTGCCGTTGTGGTTCAGGTCGTAATCCTGCCGCGCGAATTCGGTATAAAATTCATCAAATACCCAATGTTCGCGCAGCGCGGTGATTTGGTTTTTATTATTCAATATCACCTGCTCGCGCATATCCACCCAGGCATGGGGATGCGCCATCGCCCCGCGCGGCGCCAGCACGAAAACCATCAAAACCAAAATCCAAAACCGCATGCCCTATCGTGCCAGATAATTCCGCAAACTTCCATAGCGGCCGATCAGCGTCGAAATAAACGCCACCACGCCAATGAGCAACACCACCGCCGGCCCCGACGGCACGCGGTAATAATAGGATATCAACAATCCCGCAAAAGACGATACAATCGCAATGCCGATACCAACAGCAATCGCCGTATCCATATTGCGCGTCCAAAAACGCGTCGCGATCGAGGGCAAAATCATCAGGCCCAGCGCCATTAACGTTCCCAGCGCCTGAAACGATGCGACCAGATTAATCACCAGCAAAATAAAAAACACCTGCCCGATGAAATTGCGGCGGCCGGAAGATTTCAAAAAATCCGGATCAAAACATTCAATCACCAACCCGCGATACAGCGCGCAAATCGTAATCACCGTCGCCCACGACACGCCGGTGACAAGATAAAGCGCATCATTATCAATCGCCAGAATATTTCCGAACAGGATGTGCAGCAAATCGATACTGTTCCCCTTGGTTGAAATCAAAATAATCCCGCCGGCGAGGGACATTAGATATATGAGTGTAAAACTCGCATCCTCTTTGAGCTGTGTCGTGCGCGTGAGCAGCGTCGCGACAATCGCGACGATCACCCCCACCACAAATCCGCCAATCGTCATCGGCCAGACCGACAGGCCAAACACCAAAAACGCCAGCGCCACGCCTGGCAAAATCGCGTGCGACATGGCGTCACCCACGAGCGTCATGCGCCGCAGCGTCATAAAAATCCCGAGCGGCACCGCGCCGGCCGACAGCACAATGCACGCCGCCAGCGCGCGGCGCATGAACAGGTAATGCGTGAATGGATCGGTTAAAACGTCAGTGATCATGGCAATGCACACATTCTTCATCGTTTTCGTGATGATCACGGCGGTGTTCATCCAATGTTTGGATTTCCACCATGTCGAGGTCAAATGACAATAACTTTTGTTCAAACATATCGTGCGTATGCCCGCTGCCCAGGCACCGCCCCGCCAGCACAAATGATTCCGGGAAATATTTTTTGATCAACAGCAAATCATGCAACACGCAAATCACCGTCCGTTTTTCCTGATGCCAGCCGAGGAGAATTTGGATCAGCTTTGCCGTCGTTTCACCGTCAATCGCGGTAAAGGGTTCATCGAGCAAAATAATCTGCGCGTTCTGCACAATCACGCGGGCGAATAACATGCGCTGAAACTGCCCGCCGGATAGCTCCGAAATCTGGCGGTTCTCCAGGCCGTTCAGGCCGACTTGCGCAATCGCGCTCGCGGCCTCCGCGCGCATTAACGGCGTGATCGCATGCACGTCGCCTACGCCGTTCCAGAAACCCGTGCAGACGGCCTGCATCACCGTCATTGGAAAATCGCGCTGGATATTCGCCGTTTGCGGCAGATAGGCCACCGTCGCGCCGGGCGGTAAATTGATCGTCATCGTCCCGCGCGCCGGGCGCAAAATTCCCGCAATGGTTTTCAGCAGCGTCGATTTCCCCGCGCCGTTCGGGCCCGCAACAGCCGTTAATGAACCCGCCGCAAATTCCGCCGAAACGTCATCCAGCGCAGGCAGCCGCCCGTATTTGACGCTGATATGATTTAAGGCGACGGCAACAAGCATATCAGTTCGCAATCGCCCACAATGCGACCAGAAAAGTCGCCGCGCAAACCGCGGCGGCAATCGTCAAGCGTGCAGGCAGGCCGAGGTATAACATCACGCGCTCCGATGCTTTTTCGCGCAGTTATGGCAAATGCCGGAAAATTCCAGCACGCGTTTTTCCAGCTGCGCCAAAAACTCCCCCGCGATTTTTTTCATCGCGCGCGCGATGGCGGCGCTGTTGATTTCCTCCACCGTGCCGCAAGCATTGCAAATCGCAAACGGACTGATGTGATTGTGATCCTCCGCATGATTACAGGCGGTATAGGCATTCAAACTTTCAATGCGGTGAATGAGCCCTTTTTTCAGCAAAGATTCCAACGCCCGGTAAACCGTCGGCGGCGAACGAAAACCCGCTGGATGCAATTCCGATAAAATCGCGTAAGCCGTCAGCGGTTTAGGCGCGTGGCTGAGTAATTTCAGCACGGTCTGTTCATGCGGCGTAAGTTTTGGCGCCCTGGCGGATTTCATTTTTATATCAAAGCAAATTTTACGGCTTGACGCAAGGGATGTTATAACATAACATTTTGGCCGTTCGACTAACCTGATGGGGACAACATGATCAAAAAAATACTGGCCGCGGCCTTATTAAGCCTGGCTTTCACGGCTCCGGCCCGCGCGGCGGATGCGCCCCTACCGGTGGTGGCGAGCTTCAGCATCCTGGGCGACATGGTCAAACAAATCGGCGGCGATGCGGTGGCGGTGAAAACCTTGGTCGGGCCGGATTCTGATACGCACACTTATCAACCTACGCCGGATGACGCGAAAACCATCGCCGATGCAAAGATTGTTTTTGTAAACGGCCTGGGTTTTGAAGGATGGGTGGACCGCCTGATCGGGTCATCGGGTTATACGGGCGCGGTGGTGACGGCATCAAACGGCGTGCACCCGCGCAGCATGGTGGATGACGGCAAAAAAATCACCGATCCGCATGCCTGGCAGAATTTATCCAACGCGCATTTGTATGTGAAAAATATCGCGGCGGCATTGGAACTTGCCCTGCCCGCGCAGGCCGGCGCCATTCACAAACGCGCGGAAAAATACGATGCGGAAATCGCCGCCAAAGACCAATGGGTGAAAGCGCAATTCGCGCACATCCCGGCGGCACAGCGCAAAATTATCACCAGCCACGATGCATTCGGTTATTTCGGCGCGGCATACGGCGTGAAAATTTTGGCCCCGCAAGGTTATAGCACCGAAGCCGAACCCAGCGCTGCGGATGTCGCGCACCTGGGCGATCAGATGAAATCGGAAGGGATTAAAACCGTCTTTTTAGAGAATATGACCAACCCGCGCTTGATCGAACAGCTCGGGCGCGATGCGGGTGCGACGGTCGGCGGCACGCTATATTCCGATGCCCTGTCCGGCGCGGATGGCAGTGCGCCGGATTATCTGGCGATGTTCGATAATAACGTGCCGAAGATGAAATCGGCGATGCTGGAGATCAAAACGCCTTAAACTCCGCACGAAACTTCCTGCGCTTGCAGCATGCCCCAGACCGTCGGCGCGATGTCTTTGGTTTTCATATCGCAATGAACGCTGGGCGGAATTTTCAGCGGTGCATCGGCGACAGGCGTAACGCTGATGTAATAAGTCGGATCATAAACTGAAAATATAACCTGCCGCGCGGCGGCGGGTAACTGGAAAATAAAATCATAACCGCCATCTGCGGCTTTATCTGCCGACATGATATTGATTTCTTGTTGCGGCAGCACTCGCCCATTCTCGGTCAGAAATAAATAAAAATGCTGTCCGGCGAGAAAATCCACCGCGTTATCTCTTTTCACCATCGTGTTTTTATTATCAAGCTGCGGCGCGCCCGCCACATGCAATTCAGACGTGATAATCGTCGTATACATATCGTCAAACGTGAAATGGAATTTTAGTGCGCGGATGCCTGCCGCATCGCCAACCACCTCAACTTTGTAATCCGCATAAATATGCGGATGCGCCGCCGCGCCGCGCGGCCAGAAGCAAAGCAGCATTAAAAAAATTATTGCCGCACGCATCATTTTACCGGCACCGCGTTATCCAAGAAATAAAAACTGCCCTTCGTACCGGGCCGCGCGAGGCGCAAAGTCCCCTGCACCATTACCGGATCGTAATCAAATGGCACGGGTTTGGCGGCGTTGATTTCAACCACCAACGACGGCCGGATATGAAAATGAAACGGACAGATTTGCGCATAAGGCCCCAGCAAAAAATGTTTTTGCCCCTCGCCGGAATCCAATGGAAACATATAACCGTATAATTTCACCACTCGCCCCGCGTATTTTTTAATCTCTTTAAATTTCGGCTGTAAGTTCACGTCGGGTAAACGGTCCGGATGGCGCGTGATGGTTTGCTCTTCTTTGGTCGTCGCGAAAATTCCCCACGGCACAGCGCCGTCTTTGACTTTTAACAGCGGCCCAGATTGATAATAAAATCCAGGAATCGCCACCACCGATTGTTCAGTAAAAGCATGCGCGCGCAACGGCACCAGCGCCAACAAAAACACAAACAGAATTTTCCGCACAGGCATTCACATCACCGCCGTTTGCGTGCATGCTGGCGCGCGGAGGGCGCAAAGTCAATGTTTTTGCACACGCTGGCGCATTTGGGCGGACGCATTTTCGCTTCACTGGCCGGGTTTATCATCACGATGCTGATCACGGCCAAACTGGGCGCGGCGGCGATGGGTGTGTTCGGGATTTATATGGTGCTGCAAAATTTTATCGCGGTACTGGACGGCGGCATGGCCCTAACCATCAATCGCGCCATGGCGATCGGCGCGGGCGACACTTCGCCGGATGCGGATCATTTACGCCTCTTTCGCACCTATGAATGGATAAATTTGGGAATCGGAGCAGTTTTCACCGTCGTCGCGGCGATCGTCCTGCCGCAAATCATCCATCACTGGTCGAGCCAAACTACGATTGAAAATATTCATACCATCGGCTTGCTGTTTGGCGCGGCGCTGGGTGTGAAGTTCATGCAAATGCTCTATCAAAATACTTTGTTCGGCGCGCACCGGCATCTGGATGCGAACGCCGTGATCAGCCTTTTCGCCATCACGCGAATTTTGCTAATCGGCGGCATGCTGATTTACGGCACCGATTTATGCATGGTTTTCGCGCTGTTTTTCGGCCTGAATACGCTGGAGCTTTTCGGTTTCATCATCGCCTGCAACCGCCAAGGCATCTGGCATCTGCGCACGCGCCCGGATTTCAGCCTGATTAAAAAATACGCGTCATTCATGGCACCTGTTTCGGCTTATACCATTGTCGCGCTACTGATCGCACAGGTTGACCGGATCGTCGTCGGGCACTTTATTTCGCTGGAACAATTCGGCGCTTATTCATTGGTGGCCGGTTATGCGGCGGGCGTTGCGGCTCTATCCTATGCGCCAGCGAATGTTTTTTATCCCACAATGACGCAGGCTATTCATCACGCCGATCACACGGCCGCCGCCCTGGCCGTGCGCCGCGTGTTGAATTTTATTCTCTTTCTCACCTTCCCCGCCGCGCTGTGGGTCGTATTTTACGGCATGGATCTCAGCCATCTGTTATTCAAGGACACAGCCGTCGGCGCGATGACCGCGCCATTATGGCCGCCACTGTTCCTAGCCTGCGCGATCAGCGTTTTATCCGTCATTCCTTATAAAATTTTTCTGGCGCACCAGATGCCCAAATTAATTTTAAAAGTGAATGCGATTGCGCTGATTTTTTACATCGCCCTGCTCGTCGGCAGTTTGATGATTTTAAAATATCCGGCTGGTCTGATGATATTACCGCCACTCGCCACAATTCCATTATCTCTGTATCTTTTTTACCTGGCGCGCATAGGCGAAACTGAACAGCATTTCGTGCAGCAGATTTTACTGCGCAGCACCGCCACAGCCGCCGCGCTTTCCGTTTTTTATATGTTGGCGCATACCATCAGCGCCTACGCGCCGCGCCCATTGTGGCAAAATCTCTTCGCTCTCGGCTGGCCGCCAGCGGTGGCGGCATTGGCATATGGATCCTATATCTGGCACTGGCGCGCCCGAGAGGATTCGAACCTCTGACCTCTGCCTCCGGAGGGCAGCGCTCTATCCACTGAGCTACGGGCGCCTGGGTGGTATTTGTATCAAATCCGGCGGCAAAAGAAAACCTTAATCCGCAGCTAATCCGCCTTACCCGTGGCTTCATAGGCCTTCATGCCGATAATTTCTTTCAGCGCTTCCGTCAGGAGCCATAAATTACCGGACACGCTGAAATCGAATTGCCACAACGGCCGATTGGTTGTGATGTAATCGACCGGGTAAGGAATAACGCGCCAGCCTTCGTGATTAAAAATCGCAACAGAACGCGGCATGTGCACAGCCGAAGTAATCAGCACCCAATTCTCGCCCGGCTGCGGATGCACAACCACCTTGCTATTCACGACGTTTTCATAAGTATTCCGGCTGTCGCGCTCCCAGATCACGCGCGCGGGATCAAGGCCCATATCCGTCCAGGCCTGGCGCACCCAATCGGATTCGCGTGAACCCTGGAGTAGCGGATCACCCGAACCACCAGTAAAAACCAGTTTTGCATTCGGATATTTATGCGCAAGTTCGATGAATTCAACCAATCGATCCGCTTTATCTGTCACCTGTATTTGGTTATGCGCGACGCTGCCCTCAGTCCAGACGAAACCGGCCAGACAGATAATGCCGTCCACGCGTTCAGGCAAAATGGGAACAGGATATTTATTTTCCAACCCACGCAGCAAATATTCCCCGATCGGCAAAATGCCAACCAGTGTTGCGCCAACAACCAGCATGATCGTAAAAATCCGTCCCGCGCGCGGCCATTTGCACAGCAGCACCGCCGCAATGACGAGCAGCAAGAGAAGCAAATTTGCAGGCTGGGCAAAAGCCCAGAAAATTTTGCTCAGGATAAAGAACATGCGTGACTTTTACAGGAATTTATTATACTTGACCATAATGCAATTCATCGGAACCGTTATAGATAATCGGGGAAATAATCGTAAAATCGATCCCTATAGATTAGACATGGGAAATAGAAAACCCAGATTGAGAATGATCGGTCCTTTTGCAAAGGGCCGGGAAACGATTGCCAAATATCTTGGACAGAAAGTAACGGTTACATCAGGCAATGACTTCGGCGACTTGTTATTAGCAGATGAAATTACAATGCAAAAACCTCCAAAACCCGCTTTGGAAATGTAACCGGATTAGCTGTATAATTGACGTATGATTCTAAAAACTGCGGCGGAAAAACGCGTGGCGCTGTGCGAGGCCCTGAAAAATGCAGCGGCGGATGGCAAACTATTGCGCTTTCCCGGCGCGTTTATGCCGCTCGCCGCACGCGCGGTGGAGGAAGCCGGGTTTGACGGGATCTACCTGTCCGGCGGCGCGTTTTCCGCTTCAGTGGGATTGCCGGATATCGGCCTGACGACGCTATCGGAACTGGCGGCGGTGACGGCGCAAATCGCACGTGTAACACAGTTGCCTTTGATCGTTGACGCCGATACAGGTTTCGGCGGCGCGATCAATGCCGCGCGCACGGTGATGGAAATCGAAGCCGCCGGGGCGAGCGGATTGCATTTGGAAGACCAAATCCACCCCAAACGCTGCGGTCATTTGGAAGGCAAGGAATTGGTGAGCACCGAAGAAATGGTGCAAAAAATCCGCGCCGCCGTGGATGCGCGGAGTGATAAAAACTTTCTCCTTATCACGCGCACAGATGCGGTAGCGGTCGAAGGATTTGACGCCGCCATCACACGCACAAAAAGTTATATCGCCGCGGGCGCCGAAATGATTTTCGCTGAGGCCCTGCGCACCGCCGATGAATTCAAACAATTCGCGGCCGCCATCGCGCCCACGCCCCTCCTCGCCAACATGACCGAATTCGGCAAAAGCCCGGTGTTATCGGCGGATGAACTCACCGCCGCCGGCGCGCGCCTGGTAATTTATCCCGTCACCACACTGCGCCTTGCGATGCAAGCCATGATCAACGGCCTCTCCCACATCCACCGCCACGGCAAGCAGACCGACGCGTTAATCAATGAAATGCAACCCCGCACGGACCTCTACCGCATGATCCATTACCAGGATTACGTGGATTTCGACGCGAGTTTGGCAAATGATGTGGTGAAAAATTAAAGTCTAAATCCGAGATTGCTAACAGCCGTAAACAATGATCCGAAGAGATTGTGTTTAACCGGGACTAATCCATCGCTAAAGACTGCAGTTGGGCAAAAATTTTCCAGTACCATTACCATCATGCCGCACTGCTTGTTTTGTCTGTGCGGCTGCCTGTGCGATGCCAAGTATATTTGCGGTAAAATCAGCTGGATTTTTAAACTTGCCGGCATCCGGGCCACAAACAATCTGAAAGAATTTTGCACCCGTTTGGGATGATTTTGGAAATGTTACCGATGAATTTTGGCCTTCTTTATAATTTTCTATTTTATAATCTCTTATTTCTTGTAACGCTGAAATAAGAATATCCCTATCGGCATCCTTAGGCAGGGTAACAATCCCGATCATGCAATTCAAAATACCGCCAAAAGCGATATAGATTTTATTAATATAGCCCGCGCGATCCATGATGCGCTGCTTTTCGTCATCCGTAAAATTGCCCTCCAATGGCGATGGCGCTTCTCCCCATATCCGCTTTTCAGGATGGAAGAAAGCATCAAACGTTGATGTTCCGGGCTTTAACGAATCTGTTTTCGTGTCATTGCAAGCGATGAAATAAGCTGTCAAAATTTTCAAACCTTCAAATTTTCTTTTCATCAAAACTTCATCATGATCTTTTCCGGACTGAACACTTAGCGGTTTGTTTAAAAATTCAACCAGATCTTTTCTGATTCCTTCCTTACCTGCCTTTAATTCTTTCTCTACTTTATCAATCAGCCCGCCTTTATGATCAAATCTTTCACCAGTTGAATTGCCTGGAAGGTCATCGTTCACCGCTGGATTCGCAAATTCGCCGTCGCCCCCAATTTGCGCCTTTGCCAGCCCCGCAGAAATTAACGCCAATGCGGCAAATGTTAGTTTCAAATTCATGATATTCTCCCTGTGTTAAAAATGTATATGGACGGAGAAAACTATTACCTGCAGCCGTGGGGGTCAAGTCTATTCCTTCAACAGGCCGAAAGAGGCTGGTATTTGGCATGTCCAAACCACTAATATCCCTATGAAAAAATTCCTTGATAACTTTAACAACTAGGTATATATTCATATTGCAACCCTTGCGGTGCGGCAGGCGGGGCGGATGGTACGTGGCAAATACCAAAAACCCTTTGAGACACGCGCACCGCCCGGGCTGCCCCGGTTGGCGGACTATACAGCCCGCCGCCGGATGACCCTAAAAGCCCTAGAGGCTGCGTTTCCTGTCGTTAGACACAGAGAGCGCAGATATGCGCGCGAAGCGCAGGGCCCTCTTACCCCCAACGTCCCTTTCCGGCGGTGGGGAAATTCGTCGTGCCTGGCATCTGCCATCCACCCCCTGATTTCTGATATAAGGGAATCATGACCGCGCCCCAAATTTACAAAGGCCTGGACGGCGTCTATGCCGACCATACCGCGATTTCCGAAGTGAACGCAAAGGAAGCCGTGCTGACCTATCGCGGTTACCGCATTGATGAACTTGCGGCGCAGCGGACGTTTATGGAAACGGCCTATCTCATCTGGCACGGCGAATTGCCGACGGCCAAACAACTGGCAGAATTCGACGCCTTTGAACGTGAAAACCGCACGTTGTCATTCGCCCTCACCTCCCTGCTCCGCTCGATGCCGTCCAGCGCGCATCCGATGGACCGCCTCCGCACCGCCATCAGTTTTATGGGAACCGAAGACCTCGGCGCAAACGATCATTCGCCCGAAGGCTTGCTGGAACGCGCCTACCTGATGTTCGCGAAACTGCCCACGATGGTCGCGACGATTTACCGCCACGATAAACGCCTGCCGCTGATCGAGCCGAACCCGCGCCTGGATTATATTGACAACTTTTTCCACCTGACGCTGGGACGCAAACCCGATGCCGTCACGCGCCGCGCGTTTGATGTCTCGATGATTTTGTATGCGGAGCATTCATTTAACGCCTCCACCTTCGCCGCGCGCGTGGTGATTTCAACATTGTCCGATATTTACAGCGCCGTCACCGCCGCCATCGGTGCGCTCCGCGGTCCCCTGCACGGCGGCGCAAATGAAGCCGTCATGGGCACGCTGCAAGATGCCATTGACGCGGGCGGCGTGGGTAAATACCTGCGCGGCGTTTTCGCGCGCAAAGAAAAAGTCATCGGCTTTGGCCACCGCGTTTACAAAAACGGCGACAGCCGCGTGCCGACCATGACGGATTGGTTCCACCAGGTCGCGCGCGCGGCTGGGCGCGAAGATTTAATCACGTTGCATACTGAACTTGCCGACGCCATCGCCAAGCAAAAAAATCTGTTCCCGAATTTAGATTATCCAGCAGGTCCGACATACGCGCTGATGGGTTTCCCCGAAAGCATTTTCACACCCATGTTCGTTATGTCCCGCATCACCGGCTGGACAGCGCATATCATAGAACAATTGGCAGATAACCGGATTATCCGGCCCCTGTCGGCGTATAACGGCGCGCCGCTCAGGAAATTGAAAAAATAATCACGCTTTTTGTTTCGCAACCAAATGTTCCCCGCCGTCCAGCGGAATAATCGCGCCCGTCATGGACGGCGAATTTAAAATCATCTCAACCGCCGCCGCGATGTCTTCCGGCGAAGGGCCAATACCCAGTGGTGTTTTCGCGCGCCGTGCGTGGAAATTTTCTTCCGCTTCACCGACCGTCGGCAACACATGCCCTAGCGCAATTGCATTCACACGCACGCGTGGCGCCAGCGCACGCGCCATGCTTTTCGTCGCCGCCCACAAGGCCGATTTACTCGCCGTATAAACCGGAAAAGCATGCGAGGCATTCAACACGCGCTGATCGAGGATATTAATGATATTCCCAGCCCCCCCGTCCGGCAGCGCCCGCGCCATTTCCTGCATCAAACACAGCGGCGCCCAGGTATTGGCCTGCATAACTTCCTGATAAAACTCAGGCGTGATTTCTCCCGCACGGTCGCGGTCGGGATAAAATACGGCGGCGTTATTCACCAATACGTCCAGCCTTCCAACCTGTTCCGCCAGCCGTTGGAAACTTTCCGCCAAATCCAGCGCGCGCAAATCTTGTTGCCATAAAATAATTTCCGCGCCGCGCCCGCGCAATTCAGCGGCAAGTGTTTCCACCGCCATAACACTCCGGTGATAATGCAAAATGATGCGCAAATTTCCCGCCGCCAGCCGCCGCGCGATAGCCGCCCCGACCCGCGCCGCAGCGCCGGTGATCAAAACAGATTGAGGCGTAGAATTCACGCTTCATCTATGAAAAAAGCAAATCAGCTGTCAACCGGATTAACGGTGATAATTGCCGTGCCAGCCCGAATGATAGCCACCGCCATGCCCGCCATGATAATGACCGCCATAACAGCAGCCGTCCACGTAAACGGAAGGCCCTGCATAAACCGCCGGCCCGGCATAAGTGCCGTCATAATAACCCGGATTGGCATAATAATCCCCCGGCGCAACCACACAGCCGCCGAGCGCGAGCGGTGCGATTACAGCGGCAGCGAAGAATAAAGAACGTTTGATGGACATGGATGTCTCCTTGTTTCTCAATCGTAACATCAACGCGATGAAAGGCGATTAAAGATTGGCTGTTAGAATATAAAATTACAGTAAATTATTTACGGCGCGGTTTGGCTGACTTTCCAGCTTTTAACCCTTTTTTGGACGCTTGCGCGGAATGATGGCCGGAAGACGTGGCGATGCCGATTTCGCGTTCCTCAATACGTTTCAATTCATCACGCAGGCGCGCGGCCTCTTCAAATTCCAGATCCGCCGCCGCGGCCAGCATGCGTTTTTCCAGGTCTTTGATATAGGCTTTTAAATCTTTGCCTTCGAACGTCACATCATCCGTCGCGGCGTCAATTTTCAAATGATCGGCGCGTTCGAAAATACTATCCAAAACCGTCGCCATGGATTTTTTGACGCCTTCGGGCGTGATGCCGTGCGCCTTGTTATATTCTTCCTGTTTCGCACGGCGGCGGCCGGTTTCATCCATTGCCGCCTGCATCGAACCCGTGACGCGGTCCGCGTACAAAATAACGCGCCCTTCGATGTTCCGCGCCGCGCGTCCCATAGTTTGGATGAGCGAAGTGCGCGAGCGTAAATAACCTTCCTTATCCGCGTCCAACACGGCGACGAGCGCGCATTCGGGTATATCCAGACCTTCGCGCAACAGGTTAATGCCGATCAAAACATCAAACACCCCAACGCGCAAATCACGGATGATTTCGATACGTTCAATCGTTTCGATTTCGCTGTGCATGTAACGCACGCGCAGGCCGACTTCGGTCATATAATCCGTCAGCGCTTCCGACATTTTTTTGGTCAGCGTCGTCACCAAAACACGCTGCCCTTTCTTCGCGCACTCGCGGCATTCGGCGAGCAAGTCATCGACCTGATGCTGTGTCGGTCGGATTTCCACGACGGGATCAATCAGCCCCGTCGGGCGTACAACTTGCTCCGCGAAAACGCCGCCCGTTTGTTCCAATTCCCACGGGCTAGGCGTGGCCGAAACAAACACCGTCTGCGGGCGAAATGCATTCCATTCCTCAAATTTCAACGGACGGTTATCAATGCACGACGGCAGGCGGAACCCATAATTCGCCAGCGTCGATTTCCGCGCGTAATCCCCGCGCGCCATCGCATGGATTTGCGGCACGGCGACATGGCTTTCGTCCACAAACAGCAGCGCGTTTTCCGGCAGATATTCAAACAGCGTCGGCGGCGGTTCCCCCGGCGCGCGGCCCGTCAGGTAACGGGAATAGTTTTCAATCCCCGGGCACACCCCCGCCGCGTCGATCATTTCCAGATCGAATTGCGTGCGCTGTTCGATCCGTTGCGCTTCCAGCAATTTCCCTTCCGCGCGGAATTTTTCCAGGTCTTCTTTCAACTCTTCGCGGATTTTCACGACCGCCTGTTTCAACGTCGGTTTCGGCGTAACATAATGTGAATTCGCAAAGACCCGCACATGATCCAATTTTTCCCGCGCGTCACGCGTGAGCGGATCGAATTCCGAAATGCTGTCAATCTCATTCCCAAAAAACTCAATCCGCCAGGCCGCATCATCCAAATGCGCCGGAAAGATCTCCACATTATCCCCGCGCGCGCGAAACGTACCGCGCGTAAAAGCGATGTCATTCCGCTTATACTGCAACTCCACCAGCCGCCCGAGCAGCGTCTGGCGGTCCATCCGGTCGCCGCGCCGCAAATCGAACGCCATGGATTGATAAGTTTCCGCGTCGCCGATCCCGTAAATGCACGACACCGACGCGACGATAATTACATCATTCCGTTCAAACAGCGCGCGCGTCGCGGCATGGCGCATGCGGTCGAGCTGTTCGTTCACCACCGCTTCTTTTTCAATAAACAAATCACTGCGCGGGACGTATGCCTCAGGCTGATAATAATCATAATAAGAGACAAAATATTCCACCGCGTTATGCGGAAAAAATGTCAGCATTTCGCCGTACAACTGCGCCGCCAAAGTTTTATTCGGCGCCATAATCAGCGTCGGCCGCCCGAGCGCCTCAATCACCTTGGCCATGGTGAATGTTTTACCGCTGCCGGTAACGCCCAATAAAACCTGATCGCGCTCGCCCGCCTGAATGCCGCGCAACAACTCTTCAATTGCCGTGGGTTGATCCCCCGCGGGCGCATATTCCGACACCAGTTGAAACGGCGATTTGGTTTCCACCGCCGCGCGTTGTTTGATGACCTTGGGAGCGAGTAAGGGCTGCAGCATCCTCATATATGTAATCATGATGGCGGTGAGCGACAAGCCACGAGTGAAAAGTGAGAAGGGCGAGCTGTTTTCCGACTTATCCCTTATCGCTCGTCACCTAATCCAAAAACTCTGGCAAGACCGGCAAACCTTCTTGCTGTTTCAGCTTGATCTGCTCAACTGCTTTGCGCAGCTGGGTGTAACGCTCACCAGCGGGTGGATGGTCGGACAGCCAATAAGGCGGACTGTCGAGCCAGAAAGATGCATCTTCATCCCCGCTGCCGGTGATATAATTATGGTAAGCATGCGCCATAATTTCCTGTAAACTTAGTACACCTTCCGGGTCATAGCCCGCAGCGGCGGAGAGATAAATTCCGACATAATCCGCCTCATCTTCAAGCCGGCGGGACATTTCCTCAAACATTAAATTCGTCTCCCTCTCGGACGCGCCGGACAAAACATCCGCCGGGAGCGTGAATACACTCGCCATCCAGCTGCCGATCCAGAGCCAATCCTTACGCGGTCTGTGACGCATAATATTGTGTGCCGTTTCATGCCCGATCAAAGCCGCCAATTCATCGTCCGTCGTCAAATAATTAAAGGCCGTTTGATTCACGCGAATGTTTTTATCATTTGAATCCGCGCCAAATTGATCGTCATCACTTTTAACCAACACAAAATCATAAGAACAAAATTTCACCGGCTGCTGCGTAATACGCAAAATCTCGCCATCACGCTGGACGCGGAATTTAAGCGGCGCCATCCGGTTGGCATAATCCGCCAAAACCGCGCGGGCGCGCAGCACGCCGCCGACACCCGGCGCGATATCCTCGTTCCCCATGCCCAGTATCTCATCGCCCAATTTCAAAGTTGCTTTGTCCTGTTGGCCAAACGGCGTAATCGCCCATTCCACCATTGGCTGCCCCATGCCACTTGAAATCCCTACCATCATACTGCGTGAACGCCGCAAACGTGGGCACATCGGATAAGCCGCGATCAAAATCCGGTTCCCCACCATATTCAAACGGAACTCGCGGTTGCGCAAATAGTCACGGTTGCCTGTGCGTCCGACCGTGTGGTTGTAATCCGTGCTGGCCTGCGCCGCGTTTTCATAATGCGCGCCGATGATATTTATCGCGCGCGTGTCATAAAGCCTTTTCAGATACTCTTCATCCTGCGTTTGCTCATCATCTGAAACGGGAAAGGACGGCGTCTGGCGCACGCACCCTATCACACAGACACAGACGCAGAATAATAACAACAATGCGAAAAAAGCACTCCACATTCGGGCTCGGCGCGCATATATCATCGGGCAGGCATACACCATGTTCATCCAAACCGAAAGCACCCCCAATCCCGACGCGCTGAAATTTCTGCCCAGCCGCCGCGTGATGCCTGAAGGCACATTGGACATGCGCAGCGCTGCCGAAGCCGCCGCCAGCCCGCTCGCCCAATTGTTGTTTGATGTCGCGGGCGTCCAGAGTGTTTTCTTCGCGCCCGATTTTATTGCCGTGACCAAGGCCGCCGATGTGGATTGGCAAGTGGTGAAACCGCATGTGCAAGCGCGCATTATGGATTTTTATCTCTCCGGCCAGCCGATTTTGGCGGAGGATCAAACCGCGAATGATGATGCGCAAATCAACGCGGACAAATTGAACGATCCGGTGGTGCAGCAAATCCTGGCCGTGATCGAAGATCAAATCCGCCCCGGCGTGGCGCGCGATGGCGGCGACGTGAAATTCGTCGATTTCGACCAGGGCATTTTATACCTGGAAATGCGCGGCGCCTGTGCGGGTTGTCCGGCGGCGGGCCGGACGTTGAAATCCGGCATTGAAAAGATTTTACAGGCGCATGTGCCAGAGGTAATGGAAGTTTGCGCGGTTAACTAACGTTAAACCACACTGCCTAAAATACCCAAAAGCAAACCACCTGGAATCTAAGCCACCAACTGAGGTACACGCAGCGGCTGATAAGGAACTCTCTCGAGCTGAACTGGTTCGACAGCAGGAAAGTCACCAACATTGGCAAGCCCACGGCTAAGCAAGTTTTGTTTCAATGCCTTGGCTGTCTCCAATGTTGTATTGTAAACTATTTTCTCTGCTTCCCATTGGTCAGGACTGCGCCGTTCCATCTCATTTAGTTTATGAATATATTTCTTCCTAAAAAAACCATCCAGCATGACTTTAAAATAATTATGATCTTGGTGCCATGGCGAATAGAGCGCCACCGGCACAGGGCTGGCCACAGCCTCAGAGGCAAGGGAGGCGCTATCTTCCGTTACTACAACCAATCTGTTGCGCGGCAATCCCATGACGCCCGGATAGGGGTTCATCGGATCATCCACGGCATGTTCATATAGATAGATCTTAATAGGATCCCCATGGCTTCTATTATAAAAATCAATTTCAGATTGCATGCCATAAATCAGCGATGGATCTGTTCGCGGGCTGGTGCTGATAAGAAGATTTAAACCTTTTTCATCCGCTAATTTGATTACTCTTTCCGCCAATGTTTCTCCCATAGCCTCAAGCCTGCTGGGATAAACGCCGTACTGAGGATTTCCAACCATAACCGTCATGAAATCTTCATTCACAGTGTCAAACGGAATTGCCCGTTGCGTCTGTGCGGTTTTTTCCACCAATACTTCCGGCGTCACCATATTCGTGACGGCATGCATCAAAACTGTTTGACGGTTATTTATTCCGGACCCGCTATAGCTTGGCTCAACGACAACATCAGAGTGCTGGTAAGATTCAGGACTACTGGTTAAACTTATAATAACGGGTGCTGAACCTGGCGATTCATCCCTTACGTAATTTGTAATATCTCCGCCACCGTAGTCTTGCCAACCATTAAAGAGAAAGCGCGGTTTGCCGTTTGTACGGAGAGCCTTATTAAATGATCTTCTAACGCGCTCCATGTTTTCCCAGTAGGGAGCAAAATAGTCGTCAACGTTACTATCCAACACCGCAACACGGTCTGCGCCAAAGGTTGCGCTCGCCAGTCCTTTTCGGGCCATAAAACCGCCGTAACCTGATCCGGGGCCAGGGTTATTCGAGTTATATCCAGTTACCCAAACATCTTTTGCCATGTTGAATGCCCTCTAATATCGTTAAAGTATCTAAAAATATGTTGTCATATTTCTGTCAAAATCTCAAGAAATTTAATACTTTCATGATTTGCAAGCGTGGAATGGTGCCAAATTTGGCCCGGAAGTCGGGGGCAACCCTCACGCGAATATTGATTTCTAATAAATTCACTCTAAGGTTATGGCCGAACGGAGAACCCTCATGGCCATTATCAACGACGAAGCCCGCAAAACCCTTTTTACCGAAGCCCGCACGCAAAACGGCTGGAACGGCGATGCCGTGCCGGAAGCGAAACTGCACGAACTCTACGACCTGATGAAATGGGGGCCGACCAGTACCAATTGCTGCCCGCTGCGGATTACTTTCCTCACCACCGACGCGGCGAAGGAACGTCTGAAACCCGCGTTAGCCGCGGGGAACGTGCCGAAATCCATGTCTGCGCCCGTCGTCGCCATCCTCGCACGGGATATGAAGTTTTATGAACAGCTGCCGTTCTTGTCGCCCGCTAACAACGCTATCCAATGGTTCAAACCCGACGCACCCAACACGCGCGAAACGGCCCTGCGCAACGCGACGCTCCAGGGCGCCTATTTCATCCTCGCCGCGCGTGCGGTCGGATTGGACGCAGCGCCCATGTCCGGTTTTGACGCCGCCAAACTGAACGCCGAATTTTTCCCTGACGGCCAGTGCGAAGTCGATTTCATCTGCGCCCTCGGCCACGGCGATCCGTCCAAACTTTACCCCCGCGGCCCGCGCCTCGATTTCGATAAGGCGTGTAAAGTTCTTTAATGTTCCTCGGCATCGATTGTTCCGGCGTTACGGCTGAATTGGCGTTACTCGTACCTGATGGGCGGGAATGGATCGCGCGCGAAGACACGCCGCGCCAGGCGGATGTGATTTTCCCCCTGCTGGAAAAAATCATGGCTGATGCGGCCATCACAAAAAACGACATCACCGCCATCGGCGCGATCACCGGGCCGGGATCATTCACCGGCATCCGCGTCGGCCTCGCGCTGGCACAAGGATTGGCGGATGGGCTGGGGATTCCGGCCTTTGGCATCGATGCTTTCGCGGCGGTTAGAGGCGAGAGGCGAGAGGCGAGAGGCGAGATTATTGTTTTGGAATCGAAACGCGCAGAACTATACGTTTGGCATGATAATAAAACGGAAATGTTAACGCCGGAGCAAATCAGGCAATTAGCCGGAAATAACAAAACTGTTGTACACAATTTAGCAGAAAATATCTTTGTCTCGCCTCTCGCCTCTCGCCTCTCGCCTCTGGCAGCCGCCGCCGCCCGCCACGCGCAAATGATGCACGCAAAAAATACTCCCGGCGAAATTCTGGCCCCCTATTATCTCCGCGATGCGGATGCAAAACCAAATGCCGCTTAATGCGCGTCCGATTACAATGGATGATGCGGCGGACCTGTTTTTTATTCGCGGCCAATGTTTTGAGAAAAATTGGAATTTAAAAACTTTCGAAGAAACCATCGCGCAACCTGAATTCGTTGGATTTATTATTCCTCAAACTGCCTATATCATCGCGCAGAAAATCCCTCCCGAAGCAGAACTAATCACCATCGCCGTTGCACCTGCGCATCGCCGCCAAGGCATTGCGGAAATCTTATTAAAGAATTTGTGGCAAAATCTACGACAGCAAGACATACATACATTGCATCTTGAAGTGAATGAAAAACTCACGCCCGCGCGGACGCTGTATGAAAAACTGGGCTTCGAACCCACTGGACGTCGCGCGGATTATTACGGCACGGGCGAAGATGCGATATTGATGCGGCTGCAAAGCACAGTATAATATGCGCCATGAAAACCGAATTCACTGAATTTCACGGCGCTGCGGCGGAGATCGTTGCATCGTATCTTTACGCACACAAAACCGATCCAGAGAAAATTCCCGAATTGCTGCAAATCGTTTACCGCGGCTTGACGCACATGGACGTGCCGCCCGCGAATGTGCATGTCCTGCCGCGCCCGAAAAATCCTGCCGTGCCGGTCGAAAAATCGATCCATGACGATTATATCGTTTGCCTGGAAGATGGCGCGAAACTGAAAATGCTACGCCGTTATTTGAAAACTAATTTCAATATGACGTTCGAGCAATACCGCGCGCGCTGGAACCTGCCGAAAGATTATCCCGCCGTCGCGCCAAATTACGCAAAAAAACGCAGCCAGATGGCGCGCGATCTCGGCCTAGGCCGCAAGAAAAAGAAAAAATGAGCTGGTTTGACCATCTGATCGACCCCAAAGGGGTCAATGAATTCCTGTCGCAATTCATGCCGGTGATGCCGTTGAAAGGTGAACTGCGCATCAATAATCTGGAAGTGCGCCTGGCGGAGAATATTGCCGAAGTCGAAGCGGCCCAGCGCCTGCGCTACCGCGTGTTTTACGAAGAAATGGCGGCCAAACCCAGCGCCGAGCAAACACAAACTAAACTGGATATTGATATCTACGATGCAGGTTGCGATCATGTTTTAGTGCTTGATCATAACCGCGATAAAGATGATCAGGTGATCGGTACATACCGCATGCTGCGCCGCTCTGTCGCGGATCAGAAAAGCGGTTTTTATACGGCGAATGAATATGATATCTCGCGCTTGCTGTCTCACCCCGGCGAACTGCTTGAAGTCGGCCGTTCATGCGTGGATTTCAATTACCGCACGCGGCCGACACTGGAATTACTGTGGCGCGGTATTGCGTCCTATGTCGATCAATTTGACATTCAAATGATTTTCGGCTGTGCGTCATTCCCCACCACCAACCCGGCGGAAATTCAGGAAGAATTGGCGTACCTTTATTACCATCACCTCGCGCCACCCGCGCTGCGCGCCGCCGCCCTGCCTAACCGCATGGTGCGCATGGATGCCTTGGGGCCGCAAGCGATCAATCCGCGCAAAATTCTGACGAAATTACCGCCATTAATTAAAGGCTACCTGCGTGTCGGCGCGTTCATTGGTGATGGCGCGGTGATCGATGAACAATGGGGCTCAACCGATGTCTGCATTATCGTCAAAACCGATTTGATCACCAATAAATACGCCCGCCATTACGGCTTGGCGGAGGGCAAATAATGCTCGCAAGCCTGCGCGGGATTATCCGGATTATTTTGCTGGCGCTGGTGATTATTCCCTGCGCAACCATGCAATGCCTTTTCATCTGGCTGCCACGGCCGTATTTTTATTTTTTCCCTGCCCTGCTATCCAAGGGTGTTTTGTGGGCGCTGGATGTTAAACTCGACATTCGCGGGCGGCCATCCACGGAAACGCCCACATTATTTCTCGCCAATCATTCTTCCTATCTGGATATCACGATCTTGCAGGCGCTTTTGCCTGTTAGTTTCGTTTCCAAATCTGAAGTGGCGCGGTGGCCCCTATTCGGCCAGCTTGCCTATCTTGAAGGTTGCATCTTCATCGACCGCGCCAATCGCGGCGACACGAAAAACCAAAGCGAAGTGATTTCACGGCGCCTAAAATCCGGCGGCAATCTGGTTCTCTTCCCCGAAGGCACCACGGGCGACGGCGCGCGCATTCTGCCCGTCAAATCCAGCCTGCTCGGCGTCGCGATGGAGGCCAAGGCGGTGCAACCGATCACCATCGCCTTTACCGCGCTGGACGGTATCCCGCCAGGCCGGACGTTCCGCTATTATTACGCCTGGATCGGCGATGAAAGCCTGCCGCCGCACATGTGGCGCGTTTTGACTTCCGGCGATATGACGGTAACAGTGACATACCACGACCCGATTTATGACGGCCTGGACAACCGCAAGGCGCTGGCCAAACGCGTGGAAGACGCCTTGCGCAGCGGTTTGAATGGCGCTTTAACCAGCCGGGCGGCGTAATTTTTCTTCCCTTTTAGCGCTGCTTTCCCTATCTTCACCACCATGAGCGCCCAAAAAGCCGAAAAGAAAGTCCACATCAAAACCTGGGGCTGTCAGATGAACGTCTATGACAGTGAGCGCATGGCGGATGTCATGGCGCCGATGGGCTATGCGCAGACGGATCAAATCGGCGAGGCGGATATCGTCATTCTCAACACCTGCCACATCCGCGAAAAGGCGACGGAAAAAGTTTTCTCTGAACTCGGACGCATGCGCGTGCATAAACGCGCTAAGGAAAAAGCGGGCGGCAAAATGGCTTTCGCCGTCGCGGGCTGTGTCGCACAGGCCGAAGGCGCGGAAATTCTGCGGCGCGATAAAAATGTGGATATGGTGATTGGTTCGCAAGCTTATCATCAGTTACCCGAAATCATCGCGGACTGGGAAAAATCGAACGGCACCGCGCGGATTATCAATACGGACTTCCCCGCTGAACCGAAATTCGACCATTTGCCCCCTGCCCAGCCGCGCGGCCCGTCGGCTTATATCGCCGTGCAGGAAGGCTGCGATAAGTTTTGCTCTTTCTGTGTCGTCCCCTACACGCGCGGTTCAGAATATTCACGTCCCGCCGCCGATATCATTGCCGAAATCAAAACCCAAATCTCCTACGGTGCGCGCGAAGTGAATTTGCTCGGCCAGAACGTCAACGCCTGGCATGGCACAGGCACCGACGGCAAAACGTGGAACCTCGGTACGCTGATTTTTCATCTCGCGGAATTGGACGGGCTGGATCGCATCCGTTATGTTACGTCTCACCCGAACGACATGCATGACATGCTCTACCGCGCGCACGGCGAAATTCCGCAGTTAATGCCATACCTGCATCTACCCATCCAAAACGGCAGCGATAAAATCCTCGCCGCGATGAATCGCAAACATACCCAGGACGATTACCGCCGCATCATCGACCGCATGCGCGATATCCGTCCCGATATGGCTTTCTCTTCGGATTTCATCGTCGGCTTTCCCGGCGAGACCGATGCCGATCACCGCGAGACGATGAAGATTGTGGACTACGTCGGCTACGCCGCCGCCTATTCATTTAAATACTCCCGCCGCCCCGGCACGCCCGCGGCCAAGGCGGGGAAACAAGTTTTAGAAGATATTAAGGATATCCGCCTGCAAGAACTTCAGAAAAAATTATACGCCGACCAAACTGTATTCAATACAGCCAAATTAGGCATGGCAATTCCCGTGCTGTTCGATAACCGCGGCAAACGCTACGGCCAGTTGCAAGGCAAAAGCCCCTGGCTACAAACCGTCAACGTCATCGCGCCGGAACGGCTGCTGGGACAAATCGTTGACGTGAAAATCACCGAGGCCACCCAAAACAGCCTGACTGGCGAAGTCATCCCCATCGCACCCCAAATTTCTTCGGGCACCCATGCCGCCTAAAACCAAAACTGATATCGATGTCGAATTGCGCAGCCGCCGCTGGAACCCCAACGATGCCAAGGCCGTACGCCGCGCGATCCACGCCACGCTGGACGAATACATGCCAAAAACAGATCACCGCATCAACGTATCGGTCAGCCTGAATAACGATCAAAATATCAAGGAATTAAATTATCAATGGCGCGATAAAGACGCGGCGACAAATGTTTTGTCTTTCCCATCCGGCGAACTTGAAAATATAAACACATGGCCCGCAAAACAGGTGCTGCCGCTGGGTGACATTATCCTCGCGCATGAAACTTGCGCTCGCGAGTCCAAAGATTTCGGTATCCCGTTCCACAACCACATTATGTTCCTGGCGGTGCACGGCACGCTGCATCTCCTGGGCCAAGACCACAAAACCGACGATGATCATCAAAAAATGATAAAGGCGGAACTTAAAATTTTATCGCAACTAAAGCTTGCAAATCCCTATCCTCTTATGCAACAATAGAGATAGACAATGCGTGACACACCCGCTTTGGGCGAGCCTCCGGCTGACCCTTCCGAACCCGCCGAACCTCCGAGTTTTCCTGGTCTTCTCCGTCTGCCGAATTGGTTGATCGGGTTGGTCAAAAGCCACGTGAAACTACGCGAGCAAGTAACTCCACCAGCTAACGGCAACGGCGCGAGCGCGCAACAACATGCCATCATGCAACAAAATATCATGCAATTGCATGATCGTTTCGTCGCCGATGTGATGACGCCGCGCGCGGATATTGTCGCGATTGAACTCGACACATCGCTTGAAGAATTATTGAAAATCATCGTCGCCAATCCCTATTCGCGCCTGCCCGTTTACCGCGGCGAACTGGATGACATTCTGGGCTTCATCCACATCAAGGATATTTTGGACAGCCTGGTGACCGAAGCACAATTTGATCTTGGCCGCCTGATCCGCGAAACGCGTATCGTCGTGCCTTCCATGCCGGTGCTCGACCTGATTTTGGAAATGCGCCAAACGCGCGTGCACATGGCGATGGTGATTGATGAATATGGCGGTATTGACGGCCTCGTCACCATCGAAGATCTGCTCGAGCAAATCGTCGGCGATATCGAAGACGAACGCGACCACGCCGCGCCGCAGATGATTGAATTATCTCCCGCCGTTTGGATTTCCGATGCGCGCCTATTGCTGGAAGATTTTGAAAAAACCGTCGGCGACGTGCTCCAGGAAGAAGAAACCGAAGGCGCGGATACCCTGGGCGGATTAGTCGTTTACCTCGCCGACCGCGTGCCGAAACGGGGCGAAACAATTACGCATGATGCAGGATTTGCATTCGATATTCTGGAAGCTGATAACCGCCGCGTGAAACGTTTGCGCGTGCGGAAAATTGAGAAATCGGCAGCCGAATAACTATCGCACCCACGGCCTATCGCCGCGCAGATCGTTGACGTTCACCGTATGCCAATCGCCACCCTGGAAATAAAACGCATAAGTGCCGTTATCAATCGCATCCCAATAGCGAATGGCTTGCCGGCCTGGACAATCACCGTGAAAATCTTCCAGCCGTTTAATCGTCATCAAAATCTCCGCCGCGCCTGCGCAAGCGGCATCAAATCCGGCTTCGCTGCGGATCAGCGCAATCGTCTTATCATCGCGCGTAATCAGGCATTTATCGTCGTCGCAATGAAAATCGGGCTGGTCACGATCCAGATTGATTTTACCTTCATCCAACCCAAACCATCCGGCCCAGATTTCGCGGTAATAATTTTCCCGTGTGCTGCCTTGGAAAATATATTCGCCATTCGCAAGACGCAGCGCCATGACTTTACCGCCAGGCTCAACCAGCAGATCATATTTACGTTGCAGCGGCAGTGTTAAAAATCCAGCGGCGATAATGACGATGCCAAACAACCGCCACATCCGCCGCCAAATGCATAACCACGCGAAACCAATCGTAAAAAACCCCAGCGCCGTAGGCGGCAGCGCGGGCAAATGCCATACCGCGCCAGGTAAATTCGCCACCCAACGCGCGATATCCAAAATCAAATCCACACTCTGCCCGATCCAATAAAACACCGGCCCATCCAACCCGAACGGCATCAGCAAAAACGCCAGCACGCCCAGCGGCATCACCCAAACACCCACGATAGGC
>Ga0206950_1001_pt1 | contig 106900 bp, 105 predicted proteins | sample Alteio_BWOrgHeat_41_FD_152954 | JGI IMG/M metagenome (GOLD analysis project Ga0206950, IMG submission 152954) | Enriched cells from forest soil in Barre Woods Harvard Forest LTER site, Petersham, Massachusetts, United States -... | ecosystem: Environmental > Terrestrial > Soil > Temperate forest... | reverse complement strand
ATGAACAGATTAAAACCACTTTGCCGAAAGCAAAAGATTTGCGCCGCGTGGTGGAAGGGTTGATTACCCTGGGTAAAAAGGGTGGTCTGTCTAACCGCCGCCTGGCGATGTCGCGTTTGCGCGATGAAGATATGACAAAGAAATTATTCGACGTCCTGGCGACGCGTTATGCATCGCGCAACGGCGGTTACACCCGCGTGCTGAAGGCCGGCTTCCGTTACGGCGACGCGGCACCGATGGCGATTATTGAATTGGTTGATCGCGATGTCGATGCCAAGGGCAAGGATAGCGGGCCGGTTCAGGTCAGCGGCGAAGAAGAAGCGGCTTAGTTTGTATTAAACGTTTCGCCTCTCCCTGCAGGGAGAGGCCGAATTTGCTTAGTGAGCGAAGCGAACTTAGCAAATCGGGTGAGGGGGGGGGGCCGCTTGTTACCATTCTGAAAGTTTGCTCTTACCTCACGTCCCCCTCATCCGCCCCTTCGGGGCACCTTCTCCCTACAGGGAGAAGGGAACTTTGCTTACGCGCTCGCGATGCGTTTGGTTTCGGGGATGATATTCATCGCCGCCTCAACATCCGGCAGCAGCGGAACAAACCGCACGGGACATAGGTCTTCGTAATAGAATTGGTCCAGGATGCGGGTGATTTTAATCAAATGCTGCGTGCGGTCTTCGCGCGTCACGGGGCAGACCATGATGCCGCCGTTGTCCAGTTGGTTTACCAGTTCGGCGGGCGGCAAGGGCGCGGCAGCGGCAGCGGTGACGATGATGCGCGCGAAGGGGGCTTGCGCCACCCAGCCGCGCGTGCCGTCGGCGGCGGCGGCGGTGTAGTTGCGGATGCGGAGTTTGTGCAGCAAGTCTTCGGCGCCGCGCAGCAGTTCGGGGATGCGTTCAATCGTGTAAATCCGGCGGCATAGACGCGCCAGAATGGCGGTTTGGTAACCGCTGCCCGTGCCGATTTCCAGAACCTTGTGCGAACGGTCAACGCATAGGGCCTGAGTCATCAAGGCGACGATATAAGGCTGGCTGATGGTCTGGCCGTTGCCGATGGGCAGGGCGATATTGTCATATGCCTTATCGTGAAATTGCGCGGGGACAAAGGCCTCGCGCGGGGTGCGTTCGATGGCGCCCAGCACGGCGGTATCGGCAATGCCCTGCTGGCGCAACTCCATCACCAGGCGAATTTTACGGGCTTCCCACACGCTCATGCGGTCAGTATGGCACGATTCTGGGTAGCTGGCGCCACGGGAAAATAATCACCACGACGCCGCAACTTGGGCCGATAAGCCGGCTAGGCGTCAGGCCGCGATAACAAAAAATGACAAACAACCCTATAGACCCCCCAAATGGCATAATAAACTTATCAAGAAGGCGTGGAATTATTTCCTAAAATTGCCCAAATAAAAATCTTGACTTTATTCCTATGTTGTGATAGCATTAAATTAACATCGCCCGCCGTGCGTCCAGAGCGCACGGCTTTTTTGTGCCTAAAACCCACAGGAATTCCATGAACATCGAACTGAACAGGCCGTTCGGCAGCAATAGCCGCGTGGCCGAAACCGACGTGCGTGTGATGAAAATCGCGCTGAACCGCCTCGGCTTTTATGCGCCCCATCCGGATGCGGGGATTAATGACATCCCCGATCGCCCTTTGTTTGCCGCGCTGAAAAACTTTCAGGCCGCGCGCGGTTTGCGCGCGACGGGCGAGGCGCGTCCGGGCGACGCGACGATGGAGGCGTTAAACCAAGCCGTCGCCGACCAGCCGCCCGAGGCGACCTATGTCTGGCAAACCATGGAGGATCCGCGCGTGCGGCCGAGCCATGCGGCGCGGGATGGTTTGCAGTTTTCCATGTCGGACTATCCGGCCCCGGGGGATGAAGAGGGGTGCCGGTGCTGGATGGTGGATATTCGGGAACCGAAAGATCAGCAGACCCCCACGCAAAAGGCCGATCCTTATCCGGACAGAATTAATCCGGTCTATCCGGATTTTGATTTGATCGGCTTGTTAGGTGGTGAAGAGGCGGCGCAGGTTTTCCTGAACTGGCTGGAAAACCAAATGTCGCCGGCGAGCGAGCCGCAAACTGCGCAGCCGCTAAGTTTGCCCAAACCTCAAAATGAACCCCAGCCAAAACCGCTACAGCAAACTCCAGTGCAAGAAAAGCCCCCAAGGCCGTATGACACATGGAAATTGGGCGATCATAAAACACCGGAGAAATGGGGTCGGCAAATGGAGCAACGCGGCTGGACGAAGGAAAAAGTTACGGATACGATAAAACATGGCGAACAATTTCCGGCGCCGAATAATCCGAAACCAGAAAATACGGCAACACGTTATGAATATGAAGGTAACTATGTCGTGATAAACGATGTCACACATGATCTTATTCAAGTCGGTGAGCCAGATTTTATTCGTCCTATAATCCCAGAGAGGTAACAAATGACTAATCAAGCAACTGAAAAAGTTTATCTTAACTTGTTAGAAGAGGGGACTCCAACCGCTCGCCCGACACAAGCTATTCCGTTGGGGAATAACACCTATAAATTATTACCAACACCCAACTATGACCCTGAGGACGAAATTTGGGAATTTTTACCGGGGTCAGTGGTTAAATGTATTCATGCTAAGACGGATAAGGGGGTGTCCATTCTTTTGGCGACTGAAAAAGTGGAATGATATATGGCGACCCGTTATCAAGTCGATAAAGACTATGTAGTAATAGACGATGCAACCCATCAACTTTTGCAGGTTAGTGATAAAGGATTTAAACCCAATCAAATGCCATAACGATTAAGGAGGAAAAGATGAGTAACTCAAAGACTGTCGAGATTTATGTGGTTCTGCTAGAAGAAGGAACGGACACCATTCGCGCAACAGAGGCTATACCATTGGGAAATGACAGATACGAACTTTTGCCTACAGCAAAGTATGATCCTGAAGATGAAGTTTGGGAGTTTCCTCCAGGTTCAAGATATTAAATCACAAATAGATTTTGCACAACGTGATTTGGATCGCGCAAAATCCGATTTGCGGTCATGTCAGGCTGGACATGGAAAAACGACTTGATAAAATATTGCATGCATAAATTCTGGCAACAATGGATGCGCAGCAAATTATCCTTTAATGCTGACGGAGCGTGGCGCTATTGCCCTTGGGGTGAGCAAAGCGAAGGCTATATTGTTGCGAATGATCAAACCCTGCATGCCATTCAGCATTGGGAGCGTATTGGACGGTATTTCCGTTGGGGATTATGGGCAGGATTTTTATTATTGCCGGAAATCTGGATTATCGGTGCTGCTATTATGGCATTTTTATTTTGGCGACAAATAAATATCATTCACTGGTTCAGAATTTCCGAAAGAAATTATATGCATTTATTTTATCAATCATTAATCGGAATGTTGGAAAAGTGGCCACTTTCAGTCCGGGTGATTTGTTTGATATTTTGCCTCTTTATGATGGGGTTATCCTGTGTCGAATTGGCAGTGTCATATCCCTATAATGCAGGATTGATCATAGGCCACATTGTTGAATGCGCAGTTTATCTTCTTTGGGCATTCTTTCTGATGATGAGTTCGATTAGAAAAGTTTAATAACCAATTGGAAATTCTTCCAAATTAGCAGGAAAAAACGATGATTATTACAAGTGCAGGAGTGGAAAATTTGCTTCGATCAGAAGATATCGAAGGATTAATATCCTCCGGCGCGCCCGCGGATGAATATGATTCCGAGGCACAAAATATTTCAGATGCATTATCAGTGCTGCCGCAGCATGAGTGCACACAGAATAATATACTCGCGATTATTGCCGCTATTTGGCAGAAATCTTTTGGTCTGTCAGCCCAGGATTTAGAAAAGCGTATGCCGGAACTGCGTGAAGTTGTGGAGCAATTAACTAAAATAGAACCTATAAACGGCAAAGGCGATGTACCCGCAGAGTAAAATAGAGAGCCCTTGCGAGCATCGGACGGCGATCAGTTCTATTATATTGTATGTAAATTTTCGGCCTAAAGTTTCATGGTATTTCCGCCAGGCCATCAGGCACCAGCCGACATATATCAGTCCCGGAATCCAGCCGAATAGCAAGGCAAAGGCCAGGCTCGCGCCATCGCCGGTATCAATGCAGTCCATGCGGTAACCGCTGCCGGGATGGCGGGGGTCTTCATGGCTCATGATTTGCGCGTTGCGGATGTCCCATGAAAGATGGTTGGAAAGATTGAGAAGGATATAAAAGATAAATATCGCGGCGATGACTTTGATGATCCGTAACGGCTGGGGCGCCGCCGGATTAATCATGGCAATCATGAATGCCGGCAGCGCCAGCATCGCCCAGAACCAGTAATTGAAAGTGCCGTACCAGGGGCGGTTTTTGAATAATTCGCTGCAGGTGAATTTCTGCGCGTCAAATCCGCCGGGCGGGATTTGATTGCGCGCTTCCATAATCGCCGGGTGCAGCGTAAAAATGGCAAGCGCCACACAAATCACGCCGATGATCCATACGGAGGTTTTTACCGGCACCGTTTTAATTAGCTCCGCGAAACGATTTTTAGTTTTTCGCTACCGGTCGTCGCGCCGCTGGGCGTCAGTGCCGCAATTCCCGGCAATATTTTACCCTCCAGCCATTCCAAAAACGCGCCGCCTGCGGTGGACAGGTAGGTGAGGCGGTCCGCCACGCCCGCGATGTTCATCGCGGCCGCCGTATCGCCGCCGCCGGCGATGGTGACCAGCTGTCCGGCCTGGGTTTTCGTCGCGGCGAATTTGGCGACGGCCATGGTGCCTGCGTCGAAAGGCAGAATTTCAAATACGCCGAGCGGGCCGTTCCAGAGCAGCGTTTTCATGTGTTCGAGGGTTTGATAGAGGTAAGCGATGCTGGTGGGGCCGACATCCAAAATCATTTCATCCGGGCGCACGTCGGTGATCGGCGCCATGCGGATGCGCGCGTCGGAGGCGACGCGGTCGGCGAGGATGGCGTCTTGCGGCAGGATGATTTCGCAGCCGTGATCGATGGCGGTTTTCATGATGGTGCGCGCTTGGTCGATCATTTCGGCTTCGTGCATGGAGGCGCCGACGTTGATGCCTTTGGCGGCCAAAAACGTATTTGCCATGGCGCCGCCCAGGACGAGTTTATTCACGCGCGGCACGATGTTGTTGAGGAGGTCGAGTTTGGTGGAAACTTTGGAGCCGCCTACAATCGCCATCATCGGGCGGGTGGGATTTTCCAGGGCGCGTTCGAGCGCTTCGACTTCGGCCTGCACGATGGGGCCCGCGTAAGAGGGCAGCAGGCAGGGCAATTCCACCATCGATGCATGGGCGCGGTGTGAATTGGCGAAGGCGTCGTTGACGTAGATATCGGCGAGCGATGCGAGATCTTTGGCAAAGGTGCTGGTGCCGATATCGCAGCTATTTTTGCCTTCGTGCGCGAAACGTTTGTCGGTGGCGGTTTCGTCGGCGTGGAAGCGAAGGTTTTCAAGCATCAAAATGTCGCCGGGTTGCATGGCATCGACAGCCGCGCGGACTTTCTCGCCCACGCAGTCGTCCACGAATTTGATTTCATGGCCCATTTCGACGGCCAGGACCGTCGCGGTGGGACGCTGGGAAAAGCTTTCATCCCGCGATTTCGGGCGGCCGAGGTGGCCGATGATGATGGTTTTCGCCTTCGCCGCAGATAGGCGTTGCAGCGTCGGCACGAAACGTTTCAGGCGGATTTTATCCTGCACCGCGCCGGATTTGATCGGCACGTCGAGGTCCGCGCGGATGAGGACCTTGAGGCCGGCGAGGGCGATGTCGTCTAGGGTTTTGAAGTTCATGGGGGTGGTTTTAGCAAATTGTCATCCCGGAAGCTAGCGGAGCTTAGCGGCTTGCCGCTTAGCGCAGCTGCTATCCGGGATCTCCCGACGGTCGGTTCTTATTCTTCACGGGATCCCGGGTCTGCGGCGCTTACGTGCCTTGCCCGGGATGACATTTCAACCGCTCCACCGCCGCCAATAACGCCGCACGCATCGCGGGATCGTTCGCGCTGTGGCCGCTGTTGGGGACGATTTTGCAAGTATTAAATTTATTTGCAATAAGCTGATGTAAATAGTATATTTGGACTATTGATGCGGAGATAAAAATGATGGTTTTAAGTGATATTGAAAATTTGGATGGCAACTCTGAAACATCCGCTTATCCAATCACGAGATGGGCTCAAACTGGTACTATTATTCCGGGTCTAACAGGTCTACCAACGGATGATATGAAAGATTTGGCAAAGGAATATGAGGATATTTTTCAAATTGATCCTTCTGCAGCTTTGGCAAAAAGTGTGCGCTTTATCACTAACGTTAAAAAGAGATTGCATGAAGAAGGGGAAACTAACCCTTTGGTTTTGACACAGATTATAAATTACAATGTCCTTGTAAATAAACGCGTTATGGAACGCAATAAGGGCGGTGCTATCCACACTGCTCATCAAGGCCCCAAAAGCTTGACATCTGAATTTTAAAAACTAGATTGACGCCGTTTACGCACTTTGTCCGGGATGACATTTCAGGCGCTCCACTGCCCCCAGCAACGCCACGCGCATCGCGGGATCGTTGGCGCTGTGGCCGCTGTTGGGGACGATGATGAAGTCGGCTTCGGGCCAGGCTTGGTGCAAGGCATAGGCATTGGCGATGGGGCAGACTATGTCATAGCGGCCCTGGATGATGCTGGCGGGGATGCCGCGCAATGCGCCGACGTTTTGCAAAATGCGGTCGTGCGGGGTGAAGAGGCAGTTTAAAAAATAATGACACTCAATCGCCGCGCGGGAAATGCCGGGCGCGTCGTCGAGCGGGCCGGAAATCGCTTCGGGATTGGGCAGCAGATAAGAACAGGCGTTTTCCCAACGGTTCCACGCGCGCGTGGCGGCGCGGACGGTGTTAACGTCGGTTGAGCGCAGCAATTCGTAATAGGCGCGCAGCGGGTTTTTGCGCTGCGCCTCGGACAGGTGGGTAATGAATAATTCCCATTCCTCCGGAAAAATATTTTGCGCGTCGTGGAAGAGCCAATCGAGCTCGGAGGGCTGCATCAAAAATATGCCGCGCACGGTGAGGGAGAGGCAGCGGTCTGGATGCGCTTGGCCGTAGAGCAACGATAATGTTGAACCCCATGAACCGCCGAAGACATGCCATTGATCAATCCCCAAATGCGCGCGGATTTTTTCCATGTCGGTGACAAGGTTGTCGGGCGTGTTTTCGTGCAGCGAGGCAAGAGGGCGCGAGCGGTTCGCGCCGCGCTGGTCGAATAAGATGATGCGGTAATATTCGGGGTCAAAAAAGCGCCGCATCAAAGGCGTGCAACCGCTGCCCGGCCCGCCGTGCACGACGAGGATCGGCACGCCATGCTGGCGGCCGCATTGTTCCAGGTATAATTCATGCCCGTCGCCGACGGGCAGATATTCGGTGTGATAGGGTTCGATTTCAGGATAAAGGTTCATGCGGTTTTTCGCTCGTCGCGGATCATGCGGTAAATGGTGGTGGCGTTGATTAAAACCACGACCGCGTCGTTCAGCACGCCGCCGATGGAATGTACCATAAAGTTATACGTCATCCAGCTGGACATAATAAAGAAAAATCCCACGCGCATCGGAATGCCGCGCAGAGCATAGGTGCAGTAACAGGCTGCTACGGCGGTGACGGTGGGCAAAAAGTCAATCGCAGCATTTTGCAGCAGCAGGCCAGCAGTAATATAACTCGCGGCGAAAAAAATAATCGCGGGCCAGGTGAGGGCAGGCCGCGCGCGCACCCAATTGGCGGAAAAATACCGAATAAAATCCAGGCAGAGAAAAAACGCGGGCACCATTTTACCCAGCAAGTAATAATGCGCGACCCAGGTCAGGCAGCCGACAGACCGCAACGATAATTGCGCGCGGTCGTTTTTAAGAGCGAATGCGGTGGCGTCCAAACCAAAGGCTGCTAATCCAAAAATCTGCGCCGGGGTCAGGATATCCGCATAATTCATGGCTGCTTGAATAGCGCCATTTTGGCAATGGCATCCTGATTTCCTTGGTCAGCCGCCAGGGAATACCATTTGAAAGCCTCTTTTTTATCCGGTGCGAAGCCGTGCAGCCCTTGATCACAGATTAAGCCCAATTCATAGCGGGCAACATCATAGCCGCCACGCGCGGCGCGGTAGAGCCATTTGACGCCTTCCCGCTTATCCATGGCGATGCCGTCGCCATTCAAATAAGCCTGCGCGAGAAAATAGGCGCCTTTGGCATTGCCCCCGTCCGCTGCTTTTTGAAATAATTTGACGGCTGCGGCATTGTCTTTTTCAACGCCCATACCGACTTGATATAATCTGCCCATCGTGACTTCGGAAAAAGCGGAATCTTCGTTGAGGCCTTTTTGAAACCATTTTACGGCCTCTTTTGCATCTTGCGGTACGCCCGTGCCGTATAAATAGGCGCGTCCTATTTCATATTCCGATAAAGAATCGCCTTGGTCCGCCCATTTATGCAGCATGGCCAGACCTTTTTGCGCATCTTTGGCGGTGCCGTTGCCCCATAAATACAGCGCGCCGAGCATGCCTTCGGCGTGCCCCGTGCCTAAATCATAGGCACGTTTATACCATTTAAAGGCTTGGGCGTAATCTTGTTTAACCCCGATGCCGTTATAAAACATCTGTCCCAGAATTCCGGCAATGGAAGCAAGTCTTGTGTGGTCGTTTATGTTATGGGAGCCGCGCCGCATGCTGAGATCGAAAATATCCCAAGGATCAATATTTTTACTGCCGTCGTTGTCAAAATTCTGTTCGGAGTATTTTAGAAACCAGCGTGCCGCCTCGGTTGGATTTTGCTCGATAATATCCCGGTTTTCTTCCGGATCCATATATAAGAGGCCAAGCGAAAATTCAGATAAATCAAAATTCTGCACGGCAGAATGTTGCAATAGCTTAACGGCTAATTGCCGCTTTTCTTTCAGGGGGTGATGTAGGTCAGGGTGAGCAATGTAATATTCCGACCGTGCATCACCTGCCGCTGCTTTATCGGGATTGAATAAAGTCGCTGCATAATAAAGCATATTAGCGCCAAGGAATAAGCCGATTAATACGATCCCAACGACCAGTTTTAGAATTAGGCTTTTCCAGTTGAGCTGCGGCATGTCCTAATTTGCTTTGTCCGTCTTTTTCGGCGCGCGGTAGGTGTAATAGGTTGCGTAATTGCGCGGGACGACAATGCGGTCTTGGGCGTCTTCCACGTCGGCGGTCCAGCCGTTTTTCTTGGCAAAGGCGATGGCTTCCTCGCGCGTGGGGAATTGCAATTGCACTTCGTTATCCGTATCGCCGGATGATATCCAACCCATCAGCGGTTCCGGACGGCGGGCGGTTTCCAGCGCGTATTCCAGCACCCAATGGCCGGTCAGGGCACGGCCGGATTGCATGGTGTTTTTAGAGGGGCGGTAGATGCGGACTTGCATACCGGCATATCTAGCAAATTATCCTACGAGTGGAAAGGTGGGGCGCTTACTGGGGGGAAAGGGGCGTTGTGGACGGTACGCGCGTTCCCACGGCATTGTATGACTTTGTGCGGCTGGGGATAAAACTGGTATTGAAGCCTTTTACTTCAAGGCTTTCAACTTCCACCGGGACATTGTTCATTTGCAAGCGTTGCGTGAAGTCCTGGTACAAATCTTCAGCGAATTTTTTGGGATTGCTGAGAGTCTCGCCCATGCGGCGGCGGCCCAACACGGCATTTGCGGAATCATTCAGCAGGCCGGTTAATTGATAATAGCCGTCCGGTTTTCCGAAATAACCTTGCCAAGGCCAATTATGCATGTCCCAACGGTGATAGATGAGTTTTTGCTCATCGGGCAGGACTTTGTAATTAAGCGTAACGTCAGCCTGCAAAATGTTTTGATCCGAGGTGGAAGAGGAGATGGGCAACATCCAGCGGTTGCTGCCTGCGCTGAAATCAAACCGCTGGGTATTCATGTTATAGACATGCGTATATTGGACGAAGGGTATTTGGAAATACCACCCTGGTCCCATTAAACGGTCAGATGTTACGTTGAACAAGGTTTCACGCATCGCCATTTGGTTGGGGTTAACCACCGTGAGCACGTTATACAATCCCGCGCCAACGAGGGCTGAAACCGCCAAAGCACGCGCACGCCTTTTCTCCAAGCGAATTTTGGGAAAAAAGCTTTTTATGCGGGAAAGCTTGCGAGTGTCCATTCGCTATTAGGGAGCAGGTGGCTTGCCGCCGGTGGAAGCTCCAGGTGCAGAGCCTGTTGCAGGGCCGGAGAATGTTTTTTGCGGAGGATTGATAAAACCGCCACCCGCCGCAGGAACCGGTATGGCGGCTGGGCCGGCCATTTCCTCGACCGTATTGTCGGATCTGATGCGTAACTGAATAACTTCGCGTTGACCGCTGGTTGCGCCCTCTGGCCCACCGGCGCGCATTTCCAGCAATTCAACAGCGTCGATTTCGATTGGCAAGTTGTTTTGCTGAATTCGCCATTCCAGATTGGCTTTGAAACGTTCCAGGAACGCTTTAGGGTCCGCTTCCGTGGCGCTTGATGAAAACTTGCCGACTGAGGCGTCCAGGGCCTGATTTTGCAAATCTTTTAAAGTGTTTTCGGCGCGGCGTTCACTTGCAACTTTGTTGATGGTTAGGGCCAGTGAACCAACTTTGGGATTAATTTTTACATGGAAGCGGAAATCGGCAACGATTGAGTTTTGATCTGACGTATTTTTCGGAGTTCCGACATTTTCTGTTTCCCAGATCATCGTATTGTTATTGAGAACGTAAATCTCTTCCAAGTAAGGTAATTTGCCGTATATGCCGGGCTTTAGATTGGTGGAATTTAATTGCCCCAATTTTACATCTACGCCGTAACTTTGCGCAGGAACAATCACAAATGATTGCCAAAGGGTGTGCAACGCAACTAGTCCGCCGATGCCAGCGAGCGCGCAGTTAATCAAGTATTTTGTTGGATTAGCGTCTCGCAGTTTGGCTTTTGCTTCTGACATCGGTGATCTCCTTATAATGTTGAGTTTGAGAGTGGGATTGATAATACAGTCACTTTGAAGGCTATAATTAGCATAACGGCAGATCGATATCAATAAAATTTTTCTTGGATATTATGGCAATTTTACTGAGGCGACGGGCGGATTTACTGCCCCGGTTCTAGAATGCTTCCTTTTAAATTGTCTCTTAAGCTCAACCGCCCGCGATTTAATCTTGATTTTACCGTGCCGATCGGAGTGTTCATGGCTTCTGCGATCTCTTCATATGACATGGATTCCGCATAATACATTACCAACGTTATGCGTTGTCCCTTGGGCATCTTTAATAAGGCTGCTTTAAGGGCGGCATTCTGGTCTTTAACTAGAGCAGAAGCGACCATCTGATCTTCACAATCATTCTTTAAATTCTCTACAATTGATCGTTCCAGCTCAAGCGTCTCTCTATTAAAGCGATTATGGGCGCTCTTTATGTTGTCGAAAAAACAATTTGCTTCAATCCTATAGAGCCAGGTGGTGAACTTGCTATCCTCCCGAAAGTTTTTGATGGATTTCCAAACTTTTACAAAAGCGTCGGCAACAATATCTGCCGCTTCAGTTTCATCTTTTGTTAACCGATGGGCAAAAGCATAGGCTCTGCTCTCATATTTTTTAATTAAATCGTTCATTGCGCCCATATCGCCTTGTTTTATGCGACTGATAAGCATTCGGTCAGATTGGCTTTCGTTACGCGCTTTGGGGGGATGCGCGGAACGCGGAGTTGCAATTGCAGTTTCAGTCATCGTCATAATATACATCCGCGTTTTGTGATATTATAAGAGTTGGCAAGCTTTGCCGAACTATATATTTAGTATTGCTTGAAAGTATTGATAATTGTCAAGAAATAATTTTTTTCAGATATTATCGCAATTTTATTGGGGCGATATATCTTGTTTTAGATGTGGCGCAAAATCCTTTTCTTCCGGGAACCGTTTGCCGCGCTCTTCAGGAAATGGAAAGCACAGGCGTATCATTAAAAAAGGCAGATGTAGGGCCGTCCAGAAAGTTTCAAGGCCGCCATATATTTTGTGTGCCAGATATGGCGTGCCGGTTTGTTTCATTTTAAAATCTCTTTAATCCCTAAATTTAAATGGTCGGGACGAGAGGATTCGAACCTCCGACCTCCTGTACCCAAAACAGGCGCGCTAGCCAGGCTGCGCCACGTCCCGACGCGGTCGCAAGATACAAGAAGCAAGAGGTAAGATGCAAGAGGAAAATGCAGGGCTCTTCCGGTTTCTTACCTCTTGCTTCTTGTATCTTGCCTCTTACACTGGAAAACAGGAGATTCCTCCCAGGAGAAACTATGACCGCACCCGAAGTGATCGATATCCTGCGCGACGGCATCGGCGTGATGCTGTTGATCATGGCAGCGCCGATCGCGGGTGGGTTGTTTGTGGGGATATTGGTATCGCTGTTCCAATCCTTAACGCAGATTCAGGAACAAACCCTGACCTTTGTGCCCAAATTGCTGGTGGTGTTTTGCATTATTGTCCTGACGCTGCCGTTTATGCTTGCTGAATTGCGGAAATATACCGAACATTTGGCCGATAAAATCGCAACCATCGAATAACGCATGCATGAGATCGGCCCTCATAGCCTGTCGGATTTAGTATCAGGGGGGATTTTTTCGCTGCTGTTTGTAACCGCGCGCGTGGGCGTGGCTTTTGCCTTTTTGCCGGGGTTTGGGGATTCCTATGTTAATCTCACGCTGCGCACGTTGTTGTCGGTGGGGATCAGTTTTACTTTGCTGCCGGCGCTGTGGCCGGTTTTGCCGGCCATGCCGCATGATATTTCTTTACTGCTCGCGCTGTTTGTCCATGAAGTCATTATCGGCCTGTTTATCGGTGTCGTGGGGCGCTTGATGATTATGGCGCTGGATCTGGCGGGGATTTTGATCGCGACGAATACGGGGCTGTCCGCGGCGACGAGTTTTAATCCGGCGCTGGCCTCCGCCGGGCCGATCGTGACGAACTTTCTCACGCTGTCGGCGATTTTAACTTTGTTCGTCACAAACCTGCATCATATGTTAATCGGTTCGCTGGTCAGCAGTTATAATGTCTTCCGGCCTGGGGATGCGTTACAGGCACAGGATATGTCGATGACGGTATTGAATATCGTCGCGCACGCCATGCAGCTCGGCTTTCAGTTGGCGGCGCCGTTTATTGTGATGGGGTTGGTGTTTAACGTCGGCCTGGGCTTGCTCGCGCGATTGGTGCCGCAAATGCAGGTTTTCTTAATCGGCCTGCCCGTGCAGGTTTTGGTCGGCATGACGATCCTCAGCCTGATTATAGCCGTCATGATTCAAATGTGGCTGTCGGATTTTCAGCAGGCTTATTTGGGGATTTTTCAGTAGGAAATTTGTTGCTTTGAACGTCGGCTTTATCTTATTGTTACATTTAGAGGGCATTATATGAGTGCGAATATCTCAGATCAAAAATTTTTAAGGCTGGCCCTTGCCATTTCTTTATTCATATTAGCAGCGCCTGAGAATAATGAGCCAGTTCCGGCGCCTGTTGTGGATAATGCAGAGCCGGTGATCACACAGCAAATAGTGGATGACGAGTATGATCGGCTTTACCGTCTGATAAAAACCAGAAAAGCCGCCGCGGAAGCGAAAGGAAAAAATCTTCTCGTTCTTATTGGCGAGAATCATCACCAATACAGGGCTTTGATGGAGGAAAACCTAGTCGTAGATATCGGGTCGCGTATGGGGATGAAAGACGTGGTGCATGAGGATGATCGGCGGTCAATTAAAAGCGAATCCCGTATGGTCCAACGCGTTATGCAGTACAATACGCGGCATGTGATCTCAGAGATTCCAGGCCTGCGGCAATGTCCGGATGACTTCAGGAAAAAATTTCTGCTGGCGGGACTTTACGCGCAACAGGACGTGTCAAAACCTAAATTGGTTTATAACAGTACCCTGCTTATATATAATGAATTCAGCAAGGGTATGCGGATATCGGAAGGTGATCCAAAGTGGGCGGAGCGCGGGAAGATTTACAAAAAAGATAAAAACCTTGGTGGGGAGCTATGTGCGCCAAAATTTGAAAATTTTATGTGCAAAGCCTTGCGCAAAGTCGCCGCCGAACATTTCACCATGGCAATCTATGGCGCTGCGCACGTTATTACGCTGGATAGATTTCTTGTAAAAGACAAGAAAGTTTCAGTTTTGCTTATAGATACCGAGTCGGATGATTTAAGCTGGGCCGACGGTTTTGACGCGGCGCGCATTCGGGCGGCAAAGGAAGTCGCCTATCATTCAGGCCTGAGAAATCTTAATATACTTAGCAGGGAAGCGCCGTTGCATGTCTATAGCTTGGGTTTAATCGCTTCAATCAAGCATCAGCAAAAATCAGGCGAAATATCTGCCGCAGGGGCTAACGTCCGGCTGAATATGTTGGATAAAGTTATTTCAACAGAGCAAAAGATACGGCATAAACACGGCGCGCGTTTTAGCTTTCGCCCCTAGCATCTTGAAGACTCACAAGGACTGCTTTAGCCTGAGCTTTGAATGGCCGACGATGAAGACAAAACCGAAGAACCCACCAGTAAGCGCCTGGCCGATGCGCGCGGCAAGGGCCAGGTGGTGGTCAGCCAGGAAGTGAAGACGTTTTTCGTTTTGCTGGGCGGGACGATGGTCGTATCCAAATTAATGCCGCCGATTATGATTGATATTGTCGGTTATTTGAAACGCTTTCTGGCGCTGTCTTATCAGGTCGCGCCGGACGAAGCCAGTTTGGGTGATTTCGTTTCCAATACCATGGGCCATGTTTTGACCATTCTGGTTGTGCCGTTTTTATTGATGGCGATTATGGGCATTGGCGGTGGCATGATTCAAACCGGGCCGATGTTTTCGCCGGGGGCATTAAAGATTCATTGGGAAAAAATAAATCCCATGACGGGTTTGAAACGCCTGCTGTCGATGAACTCGGTGCTTGAACTGGTGAAAAGTTTTTTCAAACTTTTGATTGTCGGGACGGTGGTCTATACCGTGATTTATCCTGCCGCGTTGCAGGCCGATCAATATCTGCAAATGCCGCCGCAGGAGATTTTAAAAGTTACGGGCGAACTGGTGGTGCATCTGATGGGATCGGTGGTGGCGACGATCGCGTTGATCGGCGGGCTGGATTACATTCATAAACGTTATGAATTTTACAAAAATATGCGCATGAGCAAAGAAGAAGTTAAAGACGAGCACAAACAATCCGAAGGCGATCCGAAAATCAAAGGCCGCATCCGGCAGCTCCGCATGCAAAAGGCGCGGCAGCGCATGATGGCCAGCGTGCCAAACGCGGATGTTGTCATCACCAACCCAACACACTACGCCGTCGCATTGGAATATAAACCGGAGAAAATGGACGCGCCAGTTGTCATCGCGATGGGGATGGACTTGATCGCGTTGAAAATTAAAGAAATCGCCGAGGAAAATAAAATCACGCTGGTTTCGAACCCGCCCTTGGCGCGCGCGCTTTATGAGAATGGCGACCTCGACCAACCCATTCCGGTAGAGCAATACCACGCGGTGGCGGAGGTGATTTCTTATGTTTTCAATCTGCGGCAGCGGCACGGCGGGCGGAAGTAACTTAGAAAGCTTGACCTGCAAGGTATTAAGGGGCTGACAAGCCAAAATAATCCTTAGGCATAGAATCATGCCATATTAGCAAGCATGATTACCGTCACGCCAATCCTTGCTGTCTTGCTGTTTTTCGTTGTGCTGGCTGCCTGCCTGTGGGCATGGCGGCGATTATTCTGGTGTGGGAAAAATGCGGTGGCCAGCCCGGCGCCCGAAGCCAAACCCGGCGGCAAATCCGAACACGAACGCATGCTGGAATCCCAGCTTGCGCAGTCGCAGAAAATGCAGGCGGTGGGATTGCTGGCGGGCGGCATCGCGCATGATTTTAATAACCTGCTGACCGCCATTTCCGGCTTTTGTGATTTGTTATTGTTGCGCCACCGCGCGGGCGATCCGTCTTTTGCCGATCTCATGCAGATCCGCCAGAATGCTAACCGCGGCGCAAATCTGGTGCGGCAGCTGCTCGCCTTTTCGCGTCAGCAGACCCTGCAACCCAAGGCGCATGATCTGACGGATGTTTTGGCGGACCTGTCGCATTTGCTGCGCCGTCTGATCGGTGAGAATATTAAACTGGAAATGCAGCATGGCCGCGACCTGGGCCTTGTTTTTATTGACCAAGGCCAAATTGAGCAAGTGTTGGTCAACTTGGTTGTGAATGCGCGCGATGCGATGCCGCATGGCGGTATGCTAACTCTGCGCACCTATTCTGAAACAACCACCGTGCCGCGCCGCATCGGCGACGAAGACATGCTCCCCGGCGAATGGGTGGTGATCGAAGTGCAAGATACCGGCACCGGCATGCCGCCGGAGATTCTAGCGCGAATTTTTGATCCTTTCTTTTCTACCAAAGAAGTAGGAAAGGGAACGGGCCTGGGCCTATCAACCGCCATCGGAATTATCAAGCAATCTGGCGGTCATCTGGGCGTGGGCAGCGAAGTAGGGCGCGGTACGACCTTTACTATTTATCTGCCGCGTCATACGGGCGAGATTATTATTTCTGAAACCATTGCTGCCAAGCCCGTGGATACGACCGGCACCGGTACGATTCTATTGGTTGAGGATGAAGACGCCGTGCGTAATTTTGCCGCTCGGGCGCTCAAGCATAAAGGTTATCACGTGCTGGAGGCAGATTCCGGCGTTAATGGCTTGGAAGTTTTCGCGCAGCATGAAAAAGAAATTGCGATGTTGATTTCCGACGTCGTCATGCCTGAAATGGACGGCCCGACATTATACGCGCGCCTGATCGCGACGCGGCCCGATCTGCCGGTGATTTTTGTTTCCGGTTATACGGAGGAGCGTTTGAAGCCGCTGCTTGGCGATACGCCCAGTCCCTATGTGCATTTCCTCACCAAACCTTTTTCCCTGGCGCAATTGACGGCGCTGGTAAAGGAAGTTTTGGGATAAATATTGTTCTTTATTTGTTCTTGACGGTTTGGCGAATCTGTTCCATATATGTTCTTAAGCGGGGCAGGTGTCCTGAGCATCTTGCCCGCGCTTTGCAAAACGCCTAACACACAGGGGACGCACATGGCCGCACAGGTTTTAAAATTTGCTAAGGACGAAGACATGAACACCACATCAAATGCCACGAAAACCAAGGCTCTGGAGGCGGCGCTGTCCCAGATTGATAAGGCCTTCGGCAAGGGCTCCATAATGAAACTTGGTTCACGCGAGGGTATTGAGGTGGAATCGATTTCAACTGGTTCTCTGGGGTTGGATATCGCGCTCGGTATCGGCGGCGTGCCGCGCGGTCGAATTATCGAAATTTATGGTCCTGAGAGTTCGGGCAAAACCACGCTGGCACTGCATATTATTGCTGAGGCGCAAAAGGCGGGCGGTACCTGCGCATTCGTGGATGCGGAACATGCGCTGGACGCCAGCTATGCGAAAAAACTGCATGTGAATATTGACGAGCTTTTGATTTCACAACCCGACGGCGGCGAGCAGGCACTGGAGATTACAGACACGCTGGTACGTTCCGGCGCGGTGGATGTTTTGGTGGTGGATTCTGTTGCCGCCCTGGTGCCGAAAGCCGAACTTGAAGGCGAAATGGGCGACAGCCATATGGGATTGCAGGCGCGTTTGATGTCCCAGGCGCTGCGTAAACTGACGGGTTCTGTCAGCAAGTCTAACTGCATCGTCATTTTCATCAACCAAATCCGTTTGAAAATCGGCGTGATGTTCGGCAATCCGGAGACGACAACGGGCGGGAATGCGCTGAAATTCTATGCCTCAATGCGCCTCGATATCCGCCGCGTCGGCCAGATTAAGGATAAGGAAAACGTCGTCGGTAACCAGACACGGGTAAAGGTCGTGAAAAATAAACTCGCACCGCCGTTCCGCGTCGTGGATTTTGATATCATGTACGGGGAAGGGATTTCCAAAGTCGGCGAAATTCTGGACTTGGGCGTGGCCGCGGGCGTGGTGGAAAAATCCGGCGCCTGGTTCGCCTATGACAGCCAGCGCATCGGCCAGGGCCGCGAAAACGCCAAACAGTTCCTGAAAGAAAACCCGCAAATCGCCTCCGCCATCGAACAACGCGTGCGCGACAACGCCGGCCTCGTCGCCAACGCGATGATGGATGCACCGGACACGGCGAATGAGGAGTAGCCGTCATCCCGGGCGAGGCGTGCAAGCGCCGCAGACCCGGGATCCCATGAAGGATAAGGACAACAGTTAGCCCCTTTGGCCGCCCCTCCCGCCAAAGGGGCTTTTTTTGCGCGGAAAACATGGCATATACATAGACATGGCTTCCGTTTCCGACATCCGCTCCACATTTCTGAACTTTTTCGCCCAAAACGGGCATGAAATCGTGCCGTCGTCGCCGCTCGTGCCGCGTAACGATCCGACGCTCATGTTCACCAACTCCGGCATGGTGCAATTTAAGGATGTTTTTACCGGCCGCGAGGTGCGCCCCTATACCCGCGCGACCACCGCGCAAAAATGCGTCCGCGCGGGCGGCAAGCATAATGACCTGGACAACGTGGGGCACACCGCGCGGCATCATACGTTTTTCGAAATGCTCGGCAATTTTTCTTTCGGTGATTATTTTAAGGAAGACGCGATTAAATTCGCCTGGGATTTGATCACAAAGGATTTCGGCCTGTCCGCGGAGCGCCTGTGCGTTACAGTTTATCACGATGACGACGAAGCCGCGGGATATTGGAAAAAAATCGCCGGTCTGCCGGAGAGCAAAATTATTCGCATCGCAACGAGTGATAACTTTTGGCAGATGGGTGATACCGGTCCGTGCGGTCCGTGCAGCGAAATCTTTTTCGATCACGGCGATAAAATTCCCGGCGGCCTGCCCGGCAGCGCGGATCAGGACGGCGACCGTTTTATCGAAATCTGGAACAATGTTTTTATGCAGTTCGAAAAACATCCGGACGGTACGCAAACGAAATTGCCAAAACCATCCGTCGATACCGGCATGGGACTCGAACGCGTTTCTGCAATTCTGCAAGGCAAGCATGATAACTATGACATCGATCTGATGCGTGCGTTAATCGAAGCATCCGCCCACGCAACACATTCCGATCCGGATGGTCCGCACAAAATTTCCCACCGCGTCATCGCCGACCATTTGCGCGCGAGTGCGTTCCTGATCGCCGACGGCGTTTTGCCGAGTAATGAAGGCCGCGGTTACGTCCTGCGCCGCATCATGCGCCGCGCGATGCGGCATGTGCAAATGATCGGCGCACGCGATCCGTTGATGTACCGTCTGTTTCCGGCGCTGCAAAATCTGATGGGCGCGGCCTATCCGGAATTGAACCGGGCCGAGGCGCTGATTACGGAGACGTTGAAAACGGAAGAGCAGCGGTTCGGCCAGACCCTCACGCGCGGTTTAAAAATTCTTGAAGAAGAAACGGCGAAACTCAAATCCGGTGATACATTGGCGGGCGAAACGGCTTTTACGCTTTATGATACTTATGGTTTCCCGCTCGATCTAACGATTGATGCGCTGAAAAACAAAAATATTGGCGTGGATGAACAAGGATTTGATATCGCGATGCAGCGTCAGCGTGACATGGCGCGTAAGGCTTGGGCGGGATCAGGTGAAGCGGCGACGGAAACGCTGTGGTTCGATCTGAAAGAAAAAATCAATGGCACGGAATTTTTAGGCTATAATACAGAACATGCTGAGGGTGTTATTACAGCGCTCGTGCGTGATGGCAGGAATGTTGAGGCTGTCTCTGGGCCGGCGGATTTTCATGTATTGGTCAATCAAACGCCATTTTATGGCGAAAGCGGCGGCCAGGTCGGCGACAGCGGCGAAATGACGGCGGGCAAGTTGCGTGTCGCCATTACAGATACCCAAAAGAAATTGGGGAATGTTTTTGTGCATCACGCGCATATTAATGAGGGCACGATTAAAGTTGGTGAGAGCGTGATGATGCAGGTGGATGGCGTGCGGCGCTCCGCTATTCGTTCGCACCATTCGGCAACGCATTTGTTGCATGAAGCTTTGCGTGGAAAGTTGGGCGAACATGTGGCGCAAAAGGGCTCATTGGTTGCCCCGGATCGGCTGCGGTTTGATATTTCGCATCCTAAAGCCATTGCAAAAGATGAATTGCAGGATGTTGAACGCGTGGTGAATGAATGCATCCGCGCGAATACGCCGGTCACGACGCGCCTGATGACGCCCGACGCCGCGATTGAGGAAGGCGCGATGGCGCTGTTCGGTGAGAAATATGGCGATGAAGTGCGCGTCGTCAGCATGGGCGGACGCGATGCCGGCGCGAAGAAAGATTATTCGGTTGAATTGTGTGGCGGGACGCATGTGCGCGCAACGGGAGACATCGGACTGTTCAAAGTTGTTGGCGAGGGTGCCGTAGCAGCGGGTGTCCGGCGGATTGAGGCGGTAACCGGCCAGGCGGCATTGGAATATTTTGCTGAACAAGAACAGTTATTGAACGCGGCCGCGGCGGAACTGAAAACGGCAGCGGTGAATGTGCCTGGCCGCGTGCATGATTTACTGGAAGACAAAAAGCGGCTGGAAAAAGAAATTGCGGAATTGCGCACGAAATGGTTGCTATCGACATTGGATGTCGCAAATGCGGAAACTGTCGGCGGTTTGAAATTTCTAGGACAGGTTTTGCCGGATGTTTCGGCGAATGATTTGCGTACGATTGCAGAAAAACTGCGCACCCAATTGGATGCTGGCGTGGTGGCCTTGATCGGCGTGAGCGAGGGCAAAGGCTCCGCCATCGTCGCGGCGCAAAACTTGGCCGGAAAAGTCGATGCGGTCGCGCTGGTGAAAGCCGCGGCGGCGGCCATGGGCGGGCAGGGCGGCGGCGGCAAGCCTGATTTCGCCCAGGCAGGCGGCCCGGACGGCGGCCAGGCCAAAGCAGCGATTGAAGCGGTAAGGAACGCGCTGAGAGGATAGCCATAAGACGGCTTTACTTCACATGCCTCGCCGATCATATTAGCACGACTTGATGGAGGTTTTTTATGCCCGCACTTACCACGCCTATTTGTGATTTCGGCATGCGCGCGCCGGATTTTACGCTGCCCGGCACGGACGGAAAAATGTACCGTCTGTCCGATGTTCAAGGACCGAATGGCACATTGATTATGTTCATTTGCAATCACTGTCCGTTCGTGAAGGCGGTGATTGACCGGATTGTGATGGACGTGCGCGAATTACAAAACGCGGGTATCGGCGTCGCGGCGATTTGCGCGAATGACGCGGATGAATATCCGGCGGACAGTCCCGAAAAAATGGTTGAGTTTGCGCAGGAACACAAATTTACTTTTCCTTATTTGCACGATGCGACGCAGCAGGTGGCGCAGGCCTATGGCGCGGTCTGTACCCCGGATTTTTTTGGTTACAATGCGGCGGGTGAATTGCAATACCGCGGCCGTTTGGATGAAAGCCGCATGGAGCCCGTGCCGAATGCCAAGCGTGAATTATTGGAAGCTATGAAACAGATCGCCAAAACCAGCCAGGGGCCGCGCGAACAATTTCCCAGCATGGGATGTAATATCAAATGGCGAAGCGAAGAGGCGGCGTAGATGTTCAGCAAAGATCAACAAACAGAAAATGCGGCCATGCTGGATATGGATATCCAGCAGGAAGAGGTTTTATCTTTTTTCCGCGATTATTGGCAATCCATTCTGGCGATTGCGGTTGCCTTGGTGGTTTTGACGGCGGGTTTGCAAGTTTACCGCGCATGGGATGCGCGCGTGAGCGGGCAACAAACGGCCGAGTTACTGGTTTTATCCGAAGCGCCTGCGACCGATGCAAATGCCAAGGCGTTGGAGGATTTTGCCGCCCATAAGGCGACAGGTAATCGCCGCGTTCTGACATGGCTTTATGCCGCTGGGAAATATGAAATTTTGAATAAACCGGATGATGTAAAACGCATGCTGGATAATGTCGCGAAATCGGGCGCGCCGGATGCGGTGCGTGATTATGCGCGTGTTTTACTGGCGAATGGCGGCGATGCGGCGGCGCTGGGTAAAATCGGCCAAAATTCGCCTTGGCAACCGGCGGCGCAGGAATTGCGCGCGCTGGCGGAAACCGATGCGCAGAAACGCCGCGACCTTTATGGTGAAATTGCCAGTGATCCAAAATCGCCGCAGGCCATGCGCGGGCGCGCGGCTGAATTTTCCGGACAGCCCGCAGCGGTGCAGTAAAGATGGCGATGCGCGCAAAACACGGGTTATTGATTTTGACGCTTTTGCTGGCGGGATGTTCATGGTTCGATTCAAAACCCGATAAACCGCTGGAAGGGGAGCGTCACGACATCTTGCAAAGTTCGGATGAAACGCCCGCTAACAATTCGGCCAAGCCGCAATTGGACGCGCCGCAAGCGGTTACGGCGTGGTCGGAATTGAATGTCAGTGCGGCGCAAACCGGTATTCATGCCGCCATCACGCCGAAATTTGAACAAGTTTGGGACACCAATATCGGCGCCGGATTTTCGGGCCGGATGCGATTAACTGCGCGGCCTGTGGCGGCGGATGGCAAAGTCTATGCCATGGATGCGCAGGGGTATGTAACGGCGCTGGACGCGTCGAACGGCAACCAATTATGGCGCGTCAGCACGCGTAAATGGTTTGAAAAAACCCTGGCGGGCGGCATGGCGGTGGATAATGGAACGCTATACGTCACCAATGGTTATCCGCAGGTTCTCGGGCTATCCACTGTAAACGGCGCGTTGATTTGGAAATCCGATTTGGATGCGCCTGCGCGCGCCGCGCCGGTAGTTTTGAATGGCAAGGTTTATGTTGTCACGCGCGGCGATCAGACCTTTGCGCTGGACGCCGCAACCGGAAAAATTTTATGGCAGCATCATGGCTTACAGGAATTAGCGGGCGTGATCGCGGGTGGCGCGCCTGCGGCGGATGCGGATATGGTGATCGTTCCTTATGCTTCGGGTGAAGTGACCGCGCTTGCGCCTGGTAACGGTTCGGTGCTGTGGACGGACAATTTGGCCACCGGCCGTCCGGTCAATAACCTGGCAACTTTGCATGATCTGCGCGCGCCGCCGATGCTGGCGGGCGATGCGGTGATTGCCGCGAATTTTGCCGCTAACAGCGCCGCGATTGAACGCCGCCTGGGTGACCGCGTTTGGACGGATGATTTTGGCATGGAACAGCCGATGACTTTGTCCGGCGATACGGTTTTTGGAATTACTATTAATGGTCAGTTGGTCGCAATCGCGCGCAAAGATGGCAGCAAGTTTTGGTCGAAATCTTTATTGCCGCCACCGCCCAAAGAAGGTGACAGTCCATCCGATGACGATATCAAGGAAAGTTATTGGTATGGACCGCTATTATTAAACGGCCAAGTGCTTGTGATTTCTTCCGGTGGCACGGCGCAATTGCGCGATGCCGCGACGGGTGAAGTGGTGAAAGAAGTTAAAGATCTGCCGGAACCCGCAGAAAATCCCATCGTGGCGGGCGATATGATTTACTGGACCACGGCGGACGGCGACGTGGTGGCGTACCGGTAATGTTACCTACACTGGCCATTTTGGGGCGCCCGAACGTCGGCAAGTCCACATTGTTTAATCGCTTGGCCGGGCGGCAGCTGGCGATTGTCGATGACGTGCCGGGCGTGACGCGTGATTACCGCGCCGCCGAAGTGGATTTGGCCGGACGATACGTGCAGCTATATGACACTGCCGGATTGGAAGATGATAAAAAAGACAGCTTGTTTGTGCGGATGCGTGAGCAAACTTCACGCGCGCTGGCGCTATCGGATGCGGCGCTGTTTGTGATTGATGGCCGGGTGGGCGTGACACCGCTAGATGCGTCGCTGGCGGGTTGGTTGCGGAAACAGAATAAAAAAATCATTCTGGTGATTAATAAAATTGAGAGCGAGTGTCCGCCTGCCGTTCGCGCCGAGGCGCACCGTCTGGGATTAGGCGAGCCATTGGCGATTTCCGCATCGCACGGTGACGGCGTGCGGGATTTGATTCATGAGGCGTTGAAAATTCTGCCCCAACGCGGCGGAGCAAAAACCGAAGATGAAAAGCCATTGCGGCTTGCCATCGTCGGACGGCCGAATGCGGGTAAATCAACGCTGTTAAATTCGCTGCTGAATGAACCGCGCGTAATGGTCGGCGCTGAACCCGGCCTGACGCGCGACAGTATCGCGGTGGATTGGCATTATGATAATCAGGCCGTCCGCCTGGTGGATACGGCGGGTTTGCGCCGCCGTTCGCGCGTGGATAGCGCGCTGGAAAAAATGGCGGTGACGGATACGCAGCGGATTATCCGCTTGGCTGAGGTCGCCATCGTCGTCATGGATGTGCAAACGCTGTTTGATAAACAGGATTTGCAAATCACGCAGATGATTATTGATGAGGGCCGCGCGCTGGTTCTTGTCATCAATAAATGGGATTTGGTGAAGGATAAAACCGCCGTGCGCAAATCAATTGAGCGTAAGCTGGAAGAATTGTTTCACAATGCCAAAGCCGTGCCGGTGATTACACTATCCGCTCTGCGCGGCGGGCGTGAGATGGATGAATTGATGCAAGCCGTATTTCGCGTTTATCAGGTTTGGAACAAGCGCATTTCAACGGGAAAATTAAATCGCTGGCTAATGGAATTGACGGCGAACCATCCGCCGCCATTGGTTGGCGGCCGTCCGATTAAATTGCGTTACATGACGCAGGTGAAGGCCCGCCCGCCGACATTTGCACTGTGGATTTCGCGGCCGGACGAATTGCCGCAGAGTTATGAAAAATATTTGCTCAATCATTTGCGTAAAGATTTAGATCTGCCCGGTGTGCCGCTGCGTCTAATGCGGAAAAAGGGTGAAAATCCTTATGAGCATAAGGCAAAGCGAAGCAATGACCGGCAGAGCAAAAAGTAACAGCTTTCTTCCTTTGGCGGGGAAATTTAATTGGATGAATTCTCTACTTGTTTCACCGTCTTGTCGTTAATCTCAACCGAATAACGTTTTTCCAGCGCGTTTAAAAACAATTGCGTGTAATCATTTTTCACCCATTGGGATGTGGTGTTGCGCATATCGCCGAGAACCGCATCGGTCACGCTGGCCGCTGGCGGCGGCGCGATCGCGCGGATTTTCGCGACATATTCATTGTTCGCGTCCGCAGCAGTCACAACTGTACCCGCGCCATCAGCCTGCAAAATTGCGCGGTCGATGCCAGTTGCAGGTTTTTGCGTTTTTTGCGCCTGGTCGCGGCTCAGATCATTGCGCGCCGCCATGGTTGCGCCGATTTTTTTGGCTTCATCGGCCACGTTGCCGCCCTTGCGCCAATCGTTCGCTAATTTGCGCGCGGCATCCTCCGCCAATTGCCGTTGATTGAATTTTTTCCAATCGGTCACGATTTGATCATGAATAGCGGCCAGTGGCGGCACAGCTGTGGGTTTGACCTCATCCACACGTAATAGCGCATAATCACCGCCGGAGGTTTCGAATACGTTGCCGACTTCGCCCTGGTTCTGTTTAAATTCCGCCGCCAAAATTTCTTTGGTATTTTTATCAGTCAGCGTGGCTGCATCCAAACCATGGCCTTGTTGATCCGCCAACGGCAATTGCCGCAATTGCAGATGATAAGTTTTCGCAATTTCTTCCAATGATGACCCGCCCGCGATGCCGTCGTCAATTTTATTCAATAGCTTTGGTAAATCTTCGCTGCTGCGGTCCTGGCGCCAGCTTTCAATCAATTTATCCTTAATCCGCGCCATGGGCACGGTTGCGCTGGGCCGGATATTTGTAATTTGCATCACATACCAGCCAAGCGCGGTGTTCACGGGTTCGCTGGTTTCGCCGCGCGGGAGTTTAAAAATTGTTTTGTCCAGGTCGGCGGGCAAGGTGCCGGGCTTTACATCTTCCATGGTTTTTAATGCTACGGGCGCACCGTTTATTTTTGCAGCGGCGTCGGCCAATTTAATGCCGCCGCGCGCGGCCTCGGCGACTTGGTGCGCTTTGGCTTCATCAGGCAGAGCGACGAATTGCACACTGCGTTCTTCGGGGATGGTAAACTCTGCTTTGTGCGCTTCATAGATATTTTTTAAATCTTGATCGCTGGGCTTGGCATTTTCTCCCCAGTCTTTCAGCGATAGAACCGCTACTACACCCCGGCGCATTTCGGGACGTTGATAATGATCTTTGTGCGCATCGTAAAAGGTTTTTAACTCAGCCTCCGTCGGCGCGCGAGCGACGCCCATGGCGTCATGTGGCAGCGTGTAAACATCCGCCGCATAAATGGATTTCTGTAGGGTATAAAGCGCGCGGGGCAGGTTGGCAGGCGGCTGGGCTGAGGCCTGCAAAGCATTCAGCAGCAAGCGAATGGACATATCGCCGCGCAGGCCGGAAACGAATTCCTGTTCGCCCACGCCCGCATTGGCGAGCAGGTTTTTGAATTTATCACGGCTGAATTTGCCGTTGTCGTCGTAAAATGATTTTTCTTTTTGGATTTCCGCCGCCACGGTTTGGTCACCAACGACGATGCCGTAATCATGCGCGGCCTGTAACAGCAATTGGCGTTCGATCAGGTTGCGCAAAATCTGCTGCCCGATGCCCAGCTGGCGCGCCATATCAGCGTCGATTTTCATACCCTGACGGCGCATGCCGTCGAGTTGGCGCCGGTAGGCATTACTGAATTCCTGCGTTGAAATTGTCGTATTGCCCACCGTCGCGGCATAACGTGAAACCCCGACGGCTTTTACCATATCGCTGATGCCCCAAATCAGGAACGAGCCGATGATGGGCACGAACAACAAGGTGCCGAGGATGGTTTTCGTGCGTTTGCCGATTTTTTGGAGCATTATTTTCTCACTGGATTTGCGATAGGTTTTCTATAAAAGATTGCGGTCAAAGAGGCAATCATGCAACCGCGGCAAAGATATATAGTAGCAAACTGGAAAATGAACGGCGATTACGCGCTGGCGATGGAAACGCTGGCGGCGCTGCGGGCGGCGGGGCCGTTTCAGCGGGCGGTGCCGGTGATTTGCCCGCCTTTTACGCTGTTGTCGGCTTTTGCGGATTTGCGCGGCGTGGGTGAACTGGGCGCGCAGGATTGCAGCATTATGGAAAAGGGCGCGCGCACGGGTGATATCAGCGCGCCGATGCTGGCAGAGCAGCGCTGTAAATTCGTCATCGTCGGTCATTCCGAACGGCGACGGCATCATGCGGAAACGCCTGCTTGTATCGTGGAGAAAACGGGGCAGGCGCGCGCGGCGGGATTGAAACCCATTATTTGCGTGGGTGAAAATCTGGAAGAACGCCAGGCCGGGCGGTCTGAAACGATTGTGAGGACCGAGGTTCTGGATTCCCTATCCGTCTATGACGATAAAAAAGACGAAGAACTTTTTATCCTCTATGAACCTTCCTGGGCGATTTCATCCGTCGCCGGGGCCGCGCCTGCGACGCCACAGGAGATCGCCGTGATGCACGATTTTATCAAAAAACTGACGGCGGAAAGCGGGTTTCACAACGTCCATATTTTGTACGGCGGTTCGGTTAATGCCATGAACGCGCGTGATATCCTGGCCCTGCCGAATGTGGATGGCGTGCTGGTCGGGGCGGCGTCCCTACAGCCCCAGCAGTTTATCGCTATTGCCAAAGAGGCGGAAAGTTTGCCATAACAGGCCCATGGAAACCGTCATTTTAGTCCTTCACATGTTCATCGCGCTGGCCCTGATTGGCGTGATTTTGCTGCAACCCTCCGCTGACGGCGGCGGTCTGACGTCATCCACATCATCCATGGGCGGTTTTATGACGCCGCGCGGCAGCGCCAATTTGCTCACGCGCACGACGATTATTTTGGCCTTTGGTTTTATGCTGACCAGCCTGGGATTGGTGGTGCTGTCCGGTATGCATAGGAATACCAGTATTCTGGATCAAATCCCTGCGGCAGGTTCCAGCGCCGCTGCGCCTGCCGTGCCTGTTACTCCAGTTGTACCCGTGAAATCCGAACCGGTGAAACCGTCCGCGCCCGCCGTGCCGACTGATAAGTGATCTACAAAATATCCATATAAAATATCGCCACGGCGAAGAATAAGGCAAAGAGCGCAATTAAAAACATATAATCCGCCCAATTTTCATATTGCAAGGCGCGCTTATCATTTCCTCGCATGGATAAATAAGACAGCACGGATGCGCCCAACAGGTTGATTGCGGCAAAAGCGCTGAATTCATCCGCCCAGGTTTTTGCGCTCATCCCCGTCAGTTTCAGGCCCGTGATAATCACAAAACAAATCCCGAGCAGGTTTGATGAAGCGTTCAGAATGTGCGAATGTTTGCCCTGGCTCATGACGCAATTATACCGCGTGCCGCGCCATGGAAAAGATAGTTTAAAGGGTTTTTATTCTCCTGTAAAAACGGGCGTGTTGCCGTGAAAGGCCTTCATTTTGTTGACATTATAGCCAGATAATGCCACGATTTCGCCATGACATTAAGAAATGCTTTCGATGTTTGGCAATCTGATTTGCCGAAACTTGCGTCTGATGCGCATAAATACTCACGCGGGCATATGGTGATGCTCGGCAGCCAGGGTTTGGGGGCATCATACCTGGCAACCACCGCCGCGCCGCGCATGGGAGCAGGAATTGTAACGCTGTTGTGCGATAAGGAATATCTGATTGCGAACTCTCTTAAATGCGAGCCTCATATTGTTGTCAGGGCGTTTGACACTGTGGACCAAGCGGTGGAGATGCTGCAGGGGCCCACAAATAGCGCCTTTGTCATTGGGCCAGGTTTTGCGCCGGGGGACAAATTGTGGGATGATTTGCCGCGATTGGCTCTGGCCGTATTGGCAACCGGCAAGCCATGTGTGCTGGATGCGGGCGCGATTACGGCTTTCAAAGGCCGCGCGGAAGAACTATTTCCCGCGTTGCATGATAAAGTCGTACTGACGCCGCACGAAGGCGAATTCCTGCGATTGTTCGGCCCGATTGAAGAGCGTCAGAGCGCGGTTGAGAACGCCACCGCCCATATTCCTTCGGTTGTGCTTTTAAAAGGCCCGGAAACCTTAATCGCTCAGAATGGACAGGAGACGATTATTAATCAAGGCGCCCCGGCATGCCTGGCGACTGCGGGGACGGGCGATGTTCTGGCGGGGATGATCGGTTCCTTGCTGGCGCAGGGGATGCCGCCATTCAAAGCGGCCGCGGCCGGCGTTCATTATCACGCACAGGCCGCGATAGGTTCTCAATTGGGCCGCAGTATGACCGCGACGGATTTGCTGCCCGCTTTAATCAATATTGGGTCAACGCTAGGGCAAAGAATTTTTGCGCGCCCTAATTTCGATCTTTAAGCAGTATTTTTAAGGGAAAATAGAAAATGACGGAATCTTTATACGTCAATTTAAGAGCGCTTTTGGATACAATGTGTGATGCGGTCGATGGATCGTTCGGTGAAATGCTAAATCGGGCGCATAAGATACCTGTGCCGCAAGTTGAGGACAAGAGTGAAGGTTTTTTCTTATTGTTTAGTGCTGCTCTTGCTGAGGCTGCGCCTTATTTCCGTCAAGAATTTTTAAAAGCTGATATGCCGAATATTTGCGCTTCTTATGTGGATTTATGCGCCAATGATCCGGATGCGAAACAAAAAGTATACGCGCCCCCAAATGATAATCAGGATTACTATATCGCTTTCGAAGATTTTAAAATCTATGCGGCGGGATGGCGAGTGAATATTGAGGGTGAAGGAATTATACCGGCAAAAGACAGCGTGATCGACCAAAATGAAGCGGTTGGTCAATCCGATGTTGAAAAACAGCTTTCAGCCGCAAGTTGTAATTTAGTCTTTTACCCTGAAAATGAATTGCGTGATGTATTCCGATATTCGCCGGTTAAAGGTGTCCGGGAAAAGGAATTAAAAAATATAATGGCGGCAGAGCTGAAAAAACGGGAAGATTGCCTATACCCAAAACTTGAATCATAAATATCCTTGAGTTTTTTCTAGACTGCGCTATTGTCTGCTCCCATGACGCGATACGTATTTATCACCGGCGGCGTGGTTTCCTCACTTGGCAAAGGCATTGCGGCGGCGGCGCTGGGCGCGCTGTTGCAGGCGCGGGGTTATCAGGTCCGGCTCCGCAAACTTGATCCCTATTTGAACGTTGATCCGGGCACGATGTCGCCTTATCAGCATGGCGAGGTTTTTGTGACCGACGACGGGGCGGAAACCGACCTTGATCTTGGCCATTATGAGCGTTTCACGGGCGTCGCGGCGACGCGCAACGACAGCATCACCACAGGCCGGATTTACCAGAACGTCATTACGTGTGAGCGCCAGGGCGGCTATCTGGGCGGCACGGTACAGGTTATTCCGCATATCACGGATGAAATAAAAGCCTTTATTCGCGGCGAAGCGCCCGGCGCGGATTTTGTGATTTGCGAAATCGGCGGCACGGTGGGGGATATTGAAGGCCTGCCGTTTCTCGAGGCCATCCGCCAGCTCGGCAACGAATTAACGGCGAAACAGACGATGTTTGTGCATCTTACGCTGATGCCTTTTATCGCTTCGGCGGGCGAATTAAAAACCAAACCGACGCAGCACAGCGTGAAGGAATTGCAATCGGCGGGGATACAGCCCGATATGCTGCTCTGCCGCGCGGAGCAGGCGATACCGGCGGAACAGCGGAAAAAACTCGCACTGTTTTGCAATGTGCGGCCGGAGCGGGTGATCGCGGCCTATGACGTGAAAACCATTTACGGCGTGCCCGAAGCCTATCACGCCGAGGGGCTGGACGACCAGGTTTTGGCGCATTTCGGCATGAAGGCGAAAAAACCAGACCTGACGCGCTGGCAGAAAATTACGGACCGGATTAATGATCCTAAGTATAAAACCCGCGTGGCGATTGTGGGGAAATATACGTCATTGAAAGACAGTTATAAATCGCTGATTGAGGCGTTGAACCACGGCGGCATCGCGAATAACGCCAAAGTCGATCTGGATTGGATCGATGCCGAGGAATTATCGCCAAAAGCATTGGCCGCGCGCTTGTCGCACGCCAATGCAATCCTGGTGCCGGGCGGTTTCGGCGTGCGCGGCACGGACGGCAAAATCGCCGCGATCCGTTATGCGCGGGAGAAAAAAATTCCCTATTTCGGAATCTGTTTCGGCATGCAAATGGCGATTTTGGAAGCGGCGCAGAATCTGGTCGGCTTGCCCGATGCCAGTTCAACAGAATTCGGGCCGTGCAAAAATCCCGTTGTCTGTTTGATGACGGAATGGGAGCAGGGCGGGGTGAAGCATCGCCGCACGAACCGCAGCGATCTGGGTGGCACGATGCGCCTGGGCGCGTACCCTTGCGCAATTAAAACGGGCAGCCGATTGCGAAAAATTTACGGCAAGGCGAATATTTCCGAACGCCACCGTCACCGTTATGAAGTAAACATTAAATACAAATCGCAATTGGAAAAAGCGGGTGTGGTTTTCGCCGGCATGTCGCCCGACGGCGAATTACCGGAAATGATCGAACGCCGCGACCATCCGTGGTTCGTCGGCGTGCAATTTCACCCGGAATTAAAATCCAAACCCTTTGATCCACATCCGCTGTTTGTGAGTTTTATCGGGGCGGCGTTGAAGAGCCGGAAGAAATAAATCTCGTATTTTCAAGGAGTTATTTTTTCTTATTACTTGCAAGATTCTATGGTAATTTTTAAGTAACAATAGAATAGAACAAAGGGGATAAGGTATGGATGAAACACCAATGCAACAATTTGAAAGAGGTTGTGCCCGAGGCAGAGAGTCCCTTACTAAAGGACGTCTCGAAACGGCTTGGGACGGTTGGTTTACTGCCTTGGCAGGAAAGGCTATATTGGAAAATATGGGCCAGAAAATAGGATTTCCGCATAGAAACCAATTTATTAAACTCCAGCACGATATTGGGCGCGCTTTTCTCGCGGAAGCTGAGAGCATGAGTTCAGGAGGAACATATCCAAATTATCATGCCTGCCGTAAATTTGATACTGCCCAATATATGCTGAAGGGAAACGCTTATGTATCTGGCAAAACCAAAGAAGAAATTGTGAGCTTAGGAACGAAATTAGGCTTTCAGCTCGGTTAAGCTAACTGCTCCTCCACCACCATGCAGAAATAGTGGTACCAGCATTCGTGGACTTGCTGGATGATAGGGGTAACTTTGGCATTAGCGGCCAGCAAAACATCCGCTAGTTCCGCGCATTTGCCGCCGCCTTCGCCGGTAAAGGCGATGTTGGTCATGCCGATTTCCTTTGCGGCGCGCATGGCGGCCAGGACATTTTTAGAATTGCCGGAGGTTGTAATGCCGATCAGCACTGCACCCGGTTGGCCGTAAGCTTGCACTTGTTTGGAAAAGATTTCTTCGTAACTGTAATCGTTGCCGATGGCGGTAAAGGCAACAGAGTTATCGCACAAACTGATAACGTTATAAGGTTTGCGTTCGCGGAAAAACCGCCCGACGAGTTCGCCCGCGATGTGCGAAGCATCCGCCGCGCTGCCGCCGTTGCCGCAGGTGAGGAGGGGCTTGCCCGCGCGGAGCGCCGTCACCGTCACATCAATCGCCTTGTTCATCGCGATGCTGATGTCGTCGGACATGCTGGCGTTAATGGCCGCGACGGATTGATGCAGATAATCATTTAATGATTTGGGCATGGGAAACGTAACAGTCATTTATCCTCTCCGGATTCCACGGGTTTTGATGATGTTTGTGGTGCTGAAGCCATCGATAATCGGCGGGATCACCACGCGGCCGCCGTGGGCGCGCACGACATCCGCGCCGACGATATCATCAGGCTGATAACCGCCCTTGATAAGCACATCAGGCAAAAGTGCCTCAATCACGCGCTGCGGCGTATCCTCTTCAAAGATCACCACCAGATCGACGTGGCCCAGCGCAGCCAGAACCGCGGCGCGGTGGATTTCATCCTGAATGGGACGATCTGGACCTTTAAGGCGCCGCACAGAGGTATCGCTGTTGATGGCGACGATCAAGCGGTCGCATTCCGCCTTCGCCGTGCGCAGGGACGACAAATGACCGGGGTGCAGCAAATCAAACACCCCGTTTGTAAATCCGATTTTCAATCCCAAACGGCGCCAGCGCGAAACCTGTTCCACCGCCTGATCCAGCGACATAACATTTTGCAATTCGGATTGTGTTTCAATCTCTTCATCCGCCGCATCAATTGCGTGCGATAATTCCAGCGCGCTGACAGTCGCCGTGCCGACCTTGCCCACCACAATCCCTGCGGCCAGGTTTGCCAGGCGCGCCGCGTCCACCACGCTGCCGCCCGCCGCCATGCCGAGCGCGAGCAGGGCGATCACCGTATCGCCCGCGCCGGAAACATCCCAAACTTCGCGGCGTATCGCGGCGATATGGTTGGCGCCGGTTTTATCCAGCACGGTCAAGCCATCCTCACCGCGCGTGATTAACAGGTATTCCAAATTGGCGAGGGCGAGCAACTCCTTGCCTGCCGCCAGAACATCCTCATCGCTTTGAACGGCGCGGCCGATGGCTTCGGAAATTTCTTTTTTGTTTGGTTTAACGACGGTTGCGCCGCTATAGCCGCGAAAATCCTTACGCTTGGGATCCACTAATACGGGTTTATCCGCGCCGCGCGCACGGTTGATCAAAGCTGATAGAACTTCATCCGTTAAAACGCCTTTGGCATAATCGGAAATCAAAACCACTTGGCATTGCGGCAAGGCGGCGTCATAGGCTGCCAGCAAATCGCGCGTCGCATCCGCGCCAATTGGAATCGTCATTTCCGTATCGGCGCGCAACAATTGCTGATTGCTGGCGATATAGCGTTGTTTAATTGTCGTCTGGCGTTTCGCCTCCGCCACCAGGATGCTTTCCGGACCGATTTGTTCGCGCACCAATTGCCGCGCTTTTTCACCGATCGGATCGTCACCGATCACGCTAAGCAATGTTGCCGTACCGCCCGCCGCGACGATATTCAGCGCCGTATTACCCGCCGCGCCCAGCATTTCGTGATTATGCCGCACGCGGAAAACAGGAATGGGCGCTTCAGGTGAAATGCGGTCGACGGAACCGTGCGTGAAACGGTCATACATAAAATCGCCGATGACCAGAACGCGGCAGCGGCCGAAACTCGCCAGCAAATCATGCAGATGGCGGGATTGCTCAAAGCTGATGTTAACGGAGGACATGCGACAGACCGAATTGCCAAGGGTTAAAACCAATGGTACTTATGGCAATGAATCCCGGTTTTGACCAGCATGAAAACTGACTTTAACACGCCTCAGCAAAGCAGCGAATTTGCGCTGGTGGATTATCTTGAACGGTTGGCGCCGCGTAAAAACGACCGGGTTGCATTGATCTGTCACTTGTCGCGCCTTCAGCCTTATAACCGCCGCCCGCATCATATCCGCGTTGCTTTGAATACTTTTGAAAGCCTGTTGGCGCAATTCGAAGGGCGGATGTTCACGCTGCGCAACAACGATATCGTTTTCATCGGTCAGGTTAATGCACTGGATAAATTGAATGAAGCGGTCGTTAAATTGCGTTACTTGTTTTCCGCCGATCCGATGATTATGAATAAATTGGATGATTATGTGACGGCGGGCGGTTTTACGAGCTGGTATAAACTGGATAAGGAATATAACGCCCTGATGGAATTGGCGAAGCGTATGTATCATTCCACACAAACGGGTCAGCCGAAAGATATGGCTGATACCAAACAAGAAAATAGAGTAACGATTAATCCCGATCAATTGGGTTGGCTTGAAGACTCTTTGGCTAATGCGGACTTGTCTAACATGATCCGAAATCAGCCGATTTGTGCGGTGTCAGGCGCGAAACCCGTGCCGATATTCCATGAATTATACGTCTCCATTGCTGATTTAGAGGCGCAGGTGGTGCCCGGCGTAGATCTGACGGGTAACCGTTGGTTGTTTCAATATCTAACGGGCGTGCTTGACCGCCGTATGTTGGTTTATCTGGCGGAGGAGGGCGAACGCTCCACGCGGGCATTTAGTTTTAACATGAACGTGGCGACGTTATTGTCATCTGATTTCGCGAAATTTGATCAGCGCGTCAGTTCAGGTTTGCGTGGCCGTTTGGTGATTGAGCTGCAAACCGTGGATGTCTTTTCCGATATGGCGGCCTATATGTTCGCGCGTGATTATGTGGCGGATCGTGGGTATCGGATTTGTTTGGACGGTTTGACGCATTTCACGGCGCCTTTTGTGGACCGCAATAAGCTGGCCTTTGATTTTGTAAAAATGCATTGGAATCCCGCCATGTCGCATATCGATTTCGAACGCATGGCCGCCGACATTAAAAGTGAGAATGACGATAGTGCCTTATCACGCGTCATCCTCTCGCGCTGCGATAATGAAGAGGCTGTAATCGTTGGTAAAAAAGTCGGCATTAATTTATTCCAAGGCCGCTACGTCGATAAAGTCTTGCGCGATTCCGAGGGGCGCTCGCTGGTGCGCACACCGCGTTAATTATTTGCTTTTGCGTGGCGCGGCGATTATATAAACCGCATGGATGCTATTGAAATCCGGAATTTTTCCAAACGCTACCGCGCCGTGACGGCGGTGGAGGATTTGTCTTTTTCCATCCCGCAAGGTCAATTGGTCGGCCTGCTCGGCCCGAACGGCGCGGGCAAAACGACGACGATGGGCGCGCTGCTCGGCGTATTGCTGCCCACATCCGGGACCGTGCGCGTGCTGGGCGTTGACATGGTGCATGACCGTTTCCGCGCGCTGCCATTTATGAATTTTTCTTCGCCTTATGTGGAATTGCCGTACCGATTGACGGTGGCGCAAAATCTGCAAATTTACGGCGGGCTTTATAATATTCCAAACCTGCGCGCGCGCATTGATGAAATCGCGCATGAATTGCGGTTTACGCATTTGCTGAACCGCAAAGCGGGCAAACTTTCCGCCGGACAAAAAACGCGCGTCGCGCTGGCGAAAGCGATGTTGAACAAACCCAAAGTTTTGCTGCTCGATGAGCCCACCGCGTCGCTCGACCCCGACAGCGCGGATCAAATGCGGACATTTATCGCCAATTACCGCGCGCAAACCGGCGCGACGATTTTACTGGCATCGCACAACATGGCCGAAGTCGAACAGCTCTGCGATCACGTGTTGATGATGAAAGGCGGCCGTTTGGTCGACCAAGGCACACCCATGGAACTGGTGGCGCGTTACGGCGAAGAAAACCTGGAAAAAGTTTTCCTCTCCATCGCCCGAGAAGATCAAGGTGAGGATCAAGATGCGGCATAGTTTAGAGCGCATAGGCGCGGTCTTGCAGCGTTATGTTTATCTTATGCGTTCATCCTGGCCGCGCCTCGTCGAGCTCGCCTTTTGGCCGACGCTGGAGATGATCATGTGGGGCTTTACCAGTGTTTATCTGGTGCAGCATGTGAACAATTTTGCTTATGGCGTCTCGCTTTTTATCGCGGGCGCGTTATTGTGGGATTTGCTTATCCGCTCGCAACTCGGCGTTTCGGTTGGATTTCTGGAAGAATTGTGGTCGCGTAACCTTGGTCATTTGTTCATTTCGCCGCTCAGGCCGCATGAATGGATGGCGGCGCTGATTATCTCCTCCATCATGCGCGCGACGATTTCGGTTTTGCCCGCGATGCTGCTCGCTATCGTATTTTATCATTATAACATTTTCACGCTCGGTCTGCCGCTGATTGGGTTTATTATCTGCCTGATGTGGATGGGCTGGTGGTTTGGCTTTTTGGTCATCAGCGTCATCATGCGTTTCGGCCAAGGCGCCGAGGTCCTGGCCTGGATGATCGTCTATGCCATCGCGCCGATGTCGGCGGTGTTTTATCCGATCTCAACCTTGCCCGCGTGGCTGCAAGTCATTGCATTCATCCTGCCATCTTCCCACATTTTTGAAGGCATGCGCGCGATCATTATTCACGGCACTTTCGACGCCGCGCAAATGTGGTGGGCGGTGGGGTTGAATGTCATTTATATGATCATCGGCGTCATTGTCCTGTGGTTCAGCATCCAAAACGCGCGTAATCGCGGTGCATTGCTGGTGGTCGGCGAATGACGGTCGATGAACTCAAAGAAGATTTCGCGCTGCTGGAAGACTGGCAGGACCGCTATCGTTATGTGATCGACCTGGGCAAAAACCTGCCGCCGTTTCCCGAAGCCGACCGCAGCGAAACCTGGCGCGTTGTGGGCTGTATGTCGCAAGTTTGGCTGAAACCCATCCAAACCACACCCGCCATGCAATTCACCGCCGACAGCGACGCACATATCGTCCGCGGCCTGATCGCGATTTTACTTATCATCTACAACGGCCGCACGCCCGCCGAAGTTTTATCCACCGACATCAACCAAATTTTCACCGCGCTGGGCATGGAAGAACACCTATCCGTCAACCGCCGCAACGGCTTTTTCGCGATGGTGGAGCGCATTCAGCGCTATGCGCAAAATGCAGAAGCGAGAAGCTAGAGGCGAGATGCGAGAAAATAATCTCGCCTCTAGCTTCTCGCGTCTTGTGTCCGTCGCCCCGATGATGGATTGGACGGACCGGCATTGCCGGTTTTTTCACCGGCTGATCGCGCCGGATGTTTTGCTTTATACGGAGATGGTGACGACACCGGCGATTATGCATGGGGATCGGGAAAAATTGCTGGGCTTTGACGCGGCGGAAAAACCGCTGGCGCTGCAATTGGGCGGCAATGATGCCGATGCGCTCGCGCGCTGTGCGGAAATCGGAGAGCAATGGGGTTATGACGAAATTAACCTGAATTGCGGCTGTCCGTCGGACCGGGTGCAAGAAGGCGCATTTGGCGCTTGCCTGATGGCGGAACCGCAAACCGTCGCGGCGAGCGTGGCGGCGATGCGGCGCGCGGCGCGAATTCCCGTCACAGTGAAATCGCGCATTGGGATTGATGATCAGGACAGTTATGAATTCTTAAAACACTTTATCGAAACCGTCGCGGCGGCGGGATGCGATACGTTCATCATCCACGCGCGCAAGGCGATTTTAAAAGGCCTTAGTCCTAAGGAAAACCGGACGGTTCCACCACTGATTTACGATCACGTTTACCGCATCAAACAGGAATTCCCGCAACTGCAAATCGTGATAAATGGCGGCATCAAAACGACGGCCGAAGTGCGCGAACACCTGCGCCACACCGACGGCGTGATGATCGGGCGGGAAGCTTATCAAAATCCCTGGTGGCTGAATGAATTGCAAAATGAAATCCTGCAAAAACCGAATGTTAAAACGCCGCAGGATATTGTCCATGAAATGCTGCCTTATATCGAACAGCAACTCACGCGCGGCACCAGGCTATCCGCCATCACGCGGCATATATTGGGGTTGTTCCAGGGCATTCCCGGCGCTCGCAAATGGCGCCGGATTTTAACCGAAGATGCCGTTAAACCGGGCGCCGATGCGGATGTGATTTTTCATGCTTTACATGCTGTTGCATCCGGTTAGAATCGCGCCAACGTGATTGGGGAGGGCATTATGGGCTTTGAAACGGTAATCGTTATTCTATTGGTTTTTGCGCTGTATCTGGCTTTCGCCAGCATCAAAACGGTGCCGCAAGGTCAAAACTGGCTGGTTGAACAGTTCGGGAAATATACCAAAACCCTGCAGCCAGGCCTTGCGTTTCTGACGCCGTTTGTGGAGCGGGTGACTTATAAAATCTCGATGCAGGAAATCGTGCTGGATGTGCCGTCGCAGCAAGTGATCACGCGCGATAACACACAGGTCACTGCGGACGGCGTGGTTTATTATCAGGTCATTAATGCAGCCCAGGCGGCTTATGAAGTGCAGAATTTGAAATACGCCATCATCAATCTGGCGCAGACGAATTTGCGCACCGTGATTGGCTCGATGGATTTGGACGAAGTGCTATCGAAACGTGATTTCATCAATGAACGTTTGTTGCAGGTGGTGGATGCGGCGACCAGCCCGTGGGGCGTGAAGGTTACGCGGATTGAAATCAAAGATCTGTCGCCGCCCAAAGATATCATCGACGCCATGGGGCGGCAGATGAAGGCGGAGCGCGACAAACGCGCAGAAATTTTACAGGCCGAAGGCGAAAAACAAGGCGCTATTTTGCGCGCCGAAGGCGGCAAGCAATCCGCCATTCTGGATGCCGAAGGCCGCCGCGAGGCCGCATTCCGCGATGCCGAAGCGCGTGAACGCAGCGCTGATGCGGAGGCCAAGGCAACGCAGGTTGTTTCCGCCGCGATTGCGGGCGGCAATGTTAACGCGTTGAATTATTTCATCGGCCAGAAATATGTGGAGGCATTGAAAGCCATCGCCTCCGCGCCTAACCAGAAAATCATCATGATGCCGCTGGAGGCATCCGGCGTTATCGGTTCCATCGCAGGTGTGGCGGAACTGGCGCGGGAGAGTTTTGCTAAAAAATAATCTTTTCCTCCCCCTGGAGGGGGGGATTTATTTTTCAGTATATAAATCCGGAAACTCACTTTTCAACGCGCGAACCTTTGGCGCATCGTTGATCATGATATAAGGGTTGAGCGGATTTAATCGCGCATAATCCTGGTGGTAATCCTCGGCCTTATAAAACGTTTCCAGGGGTTCAAGTTTTGTCACAATGGGCGCATCAAATGCACGCGCCGCATCCAATTGCGCGATGTATTTTTCCGCGATCGCTTTTTGTTCGGGCGACGAATAAAAAATCGCCGAACGGTATTCCGGGCCGGTATCCGGCCCCTGGCGGTCGAGTTCCGTCGGATTATGCGCAACACTGAAAAATACCTGTAAAATTTTGCCTAATGTGATCTGTGACGGATCATAGGTGACCTGAACCGATTCCGCGTGTCCGGTCATGCGCGTTGAAACGGCGCGGTAATTGGCGGTTTCCGCCGTGCCGCCCGCGTAACCGGATACGGCGCTTTGCACGCCGCGCAAATGCTGAAACACGGCCTGAATACCCCAAAAACAACCGCCCGCCAGGACGATGGATTGCGCGCTGGCGTGCTGCGCTTGCGTTTCATCCACGGTTGGGGCGGGCAGGGACATCGCCTGCGCGCTGCCGATGCCGCAAGCCACCGTGGCAGCGCCCGCCAGGCCCAATGCCTTGGCGATAAAACCGGATTTTGATTTTTCCATGATTGGCTCTCCTGCTGTTTTATTCGCGCGGCTGAGACAAAAGGTTACAGCAACAATTTATCGATAATTCTATCTATTCTTTACGGAAATTTAAACCCGATGTGGTGGAATGTTCTTAGAGGTTTTTATGCCAAGCTTTACCCCCGCAGAGTTAAATGAGAATATTGCGAAGCTGTTCACGCGGATGGACGCCGACTGGACCGGCGAATTTAATAATCAAAAAGAAGGCCCGCATTATGTGCAGCTGGCGGTTTATTTAAAAAGCCTCCACCAGGATCCACGTCTCTTTGTCAAGGCTTTGGGGCATGGTGAGGCTAATACGCCTATGCATGTTAAGGGCAGGCAAATAGAGCCGGATAAGTATCAGGAACTGGCGGCAAATTTTATCAAAGAAAACCCGGAATTGATGCAAGTCATCAGCCAGAATGTAGATCAATTCAAAAGCATTGTAGATAATAACAATCCGGCGCCAGCTTCGCTGCCGATTGATCTTTTGCTTGAACCGGAATTCACGACACCCCCCAATACGCCGCCGGTTAAAACGGTTCCAAAGCTGCAAGGCGCGCCGGTTAAAGAAGGCTTATCGACTGTGCAGACCACATTGACGTTTAATCCACCCAAGAATGAAATGACGAAAGCCGAAGACATCCAGCCGCCGCGCATTCCTGATCAACCGACGCTGGAAAAACATTATAAAGAATTGGGGCCGCGCTGGGGCCTGGCGAGCCAGATGTACTGGGACAAAGTGCAGGATGAAATGAAGCATAAAAATTACGCCGAGGTTAAAAAAATGCTGGGCGCCGGCAAGGCTGAGGTATTGGACAATATTCTGAAAGACATCGATCACAGCGGCAAATTGCAGCATACGGATGTTGTCGCAATGACGGAAAGCCTGAACCATGCCGCCGCGCACAGGCAACCCGCCACCGCGATGCATTAGTTCTTTTGGGCCAATTCTTTTTAGTCATTGACTTTGTTTGCCTATATCGCTTAAAACACGCCCCCTAAGGCCAAAAAGTGGGCGGCTAGCTCAGCGGTAGAGCGTTTCGTTTACACCGAAAGGGTCGGGGGTTCGATCCCCTCGCCGCCCACCAGCCTTCGTTTTTGTTTTGCGAACAAAAACTTCGGCTCGGCAAGCCAGTGTTCTAGGTTCCGCCATTTCGGCTAAAGATAAGAAAGCTGTCGCGCCGTAGCGTAGCGAAGGTGGACTGGTCCAGCCTGTTTACGGCTAAGTTTATTTTCACTATTTCAATCTGTTCTTTGCTCTTCCTGCGGCATATCCGGATTCGTATGAACATCCGTGCCATCTGCAACTTGAATCAAAGGCTGATTATCCTCTGGATGCGCGACATTAACCTGCACAGCCGGAGCGGGCTTTTTCTTGGCATTTGATAATACGTTCATGGATAACAATCGCAATAATCGCCTATCGTTTTTATCGGCCGGCGTGTTTTGCGGTGCGGGCGGCATGATTTCGGGGATCAAAATCATAAATATCACAGCGCAAATAAAAATAAATGTGCCGATGCCCAAACTTATGCTGTGCAATAACCCTAAAAAATTCTGTCCTAATCCGGCAAAAAAGGCGGCAATTGCATGCATTTTATAAATATAAGAAGGGTGGTATCAAAAAACGATTCATGGCTGGTGCTGAAAATATAAAGATAAATAACGGCTATCGGCTTGATCCGGCGCCGTTCCTTTAATATAGCTGTGGCATTGATAACTGGAAGCATAACATGCCTATCATCACCAACCTTGCCGCTCGCGAAATTTTAGACAGCCGGGGGAACCCGACGCTTGAAGTTGACGTTTATTTGGAATCCGGCGCGATGGGGCGGGCTGCGGTGCCGTCTGGCGCTTCGACCGGCGCGCATGAGGCGCATGAGTTGCGTGATGGCGATAAAAAACGTTTCGGCGGCAAGGGAGTTCAAAAAGCAGCTGCGGCGGTGCGGGGAGAAATCGCTGATGCCGTAACGGGCATGCTGGCGCTCGACCAGCGTGAGATTGATCAGGCGATGATCCGCCTGGACGGCACGGCGAACAAATCCCGGCTGGGCGCGAATGCGATTTTGGGCGTATCCCTGGCGGTGGCAAAGGCTGCGGCAGATGAAACGGGGCAGCCATTGTATCGCTATCTGGGCGGGGCGAATGCGCATGTCATGCCGGTGCCGATGATGAATATCGTCAACGGCGGCGCCCATGCGGATAATCCGATTGATATCCAGGAGTTTATGGTGATGCCCGTAGGCGTTGCCAATCTGACAGAGGCTGTGCGAGCAGGTTCTGAGATTTTTCAGGTACTTAAATCAAATCTTAAGAGCAAAGGTTTAAGCACTAACGTCGGGGATGAGGGCGGTTTCGCGCCTAACCTGTCCAGCACGCGCGAGGCGTTGGATGTGATCGTGAAATCGATTGAAAATGCAGGGTATAAACTGGGGTCTGAAATTGCCCTGGCGCTGGATGTCGCGGCGACGGAGTTTTATGAGGGTGGTAAATATAACCTGGCGGGGGAAAACCAAATCCTGACCTCTGATCAAATGGTTGAGTACTACGCCAAACTGGTGGCGGACTATCCGATTATCTCCATCGAAGACGGTATGGGCGAAGATGATTGGGCCGGTTGGGCCGCGCTGACGGCACGACTGGGAGAGCGGGTGCAGTTGGTTGGCGATGACCTGTTCGTGACCAATCCGGTGCGACTGCAACGGGGTATTGATGCGCGCACGGCCAATTCATTGCTGGTGAAGTTCAACCAGATCGGCACGCTCACGGAAACGCTGGACGCCGTGGCGCTGGCGCAGCGCAGTGGTTATACCGCCGTCATTTCCCACCGCTCGGGCGAGACGGAAGACAACACCATCGCTGACGTGGCTGTGGCAACCAATGCGGGGCAGATCAAAACCGGCTCTCTGTGCCGCAGCGACCGGACGGCGAAGTATAACCAGCTCCTGCGGATTGAGGAGGAACTGGGCGGGCAGGCGGTTTACGCAGGGGCAAGTTTAAAGGGCCGCGTCCAGGCGGCGGTTGCTAAGCCCAAGGCGGCATAGGCGAGGCTTGGGAAGGCCGGTCGGGGAAGTCTATCAAGAAAAGTTGAGGATAAAGAATTTGCGCGGGCTGAATGCCGCCCCGGCGCGGGTGGCGGAGGCTGCCCCGGCTCCGGAGATGCATTTACGTGGTTAATGAAATCTGACGGCGGCGATTGACGGAATCATTTTTTTATCAGAACCTGATAAAATCATGCTCTCACGTTCAGCCATAGGGGTTCGGTTGCGGTCTGCGGTGGTGGTGCCGTTGTTGGCTTCGCTGCTGGTGGGGTATTTTGCGTTTTATACGTTCTTTGGCGACCGTTCCCTGCTGCGCATGATGCGGCTGGAGGCGCAAATTCAGTCGACGCAAACCAAACTGGACGGCGTAAAGGCCGAACATGACGCGCTGGAAAACCGCGTCACCCACATGCGGTCGGGCAGTATTGATCCTGATCTGCTGGACGAACAGGCACGGCGGACATTGAATTATACGCAGCCGGATGAGGTGGTGATTTATGATAAGAAAAGCAATTAAAGTTTGTATTTGTAAAATAACCGTCATATAATGTTGCTACTATCCAAGAGGGAGATATTTTAATGACTAATCCAAACAATCTTTTCGTTAGTCAAAAAGATAATTTTGACGGTTTAACACGCGCAGAGATTTCCGAAGTTCGGGACGTTTTAGAAAAATTATTTAAGGGAAAGCGCCCATCAGTGCATAAAAAATTTATCGGCACTGGCGGTGTGCCTGGTGCCGGTAAATCGCGTTATGCGCGTCAGCTGGCACGTGAAAATCCCAACGCGGTTTTAGTGGATGTGAATGATAATTGTTTGTGCGCCATTCCCGGATATCAGCGTGATTTGGCGGAGCGCGGTTTTGAATATGCCTATGAAAAATGGCGCAATGCGTCCAATTGGATTTCCATCAACGCCAATAAACGCGCTTTGGACGAAGGTTATGATTTAATCGCTGTCGGCACGGCAGCCTCGCCGTTTGCATTAAAATTATTTGAAGAAGCCAAAAGCAAAGGTTATACGGTAACTATCGCCGGTTTTTCAGCACCCGTTGATATTTGCCTGGAGCGCAATAAGGCTGAAAATCGCAAGACCGATATGCCGGAAAACGAACGCGTGCTTTTTTTGTTGCCTGAAAATCATGTCACGGATAAACGCCAGCCTTATTTTGACAATATTCCAGGCATCGTAGGCGTTGCGGATACTTTTATTCAATATTGGAATCCTGCCAATGGGATTGAGCCCGTCGAGGCGTTTCGCGTAAGTGACGGAGGGGCTTTCAGCCCATATAGTAAAAAAACCCGCAGATTGGAGATTACGGATGGCAGTGCGGCGCGCAAATTTATAAGCGACGCCGGGTGGGATAAAAAGTTCGATTCAGAGAGTTCTTTGAACTCTATTCTCAAATGGAATATGCGTGTGCCCGCTGGAAAACAGCCGAAATATAAAGTGGAGCTAACCGCATAATTATATGCGTTTGATGGGTAGGGTTTATTGCATCAAAAATCCTGTTGTTCTTGATCGTCAATCTATGCTAAATCCGGATTGTACCAATTAACTTCATATCAACAATTATAGGATTCTAAATGCCTGCCTCTTGTCCGACTTTCCGCGCTCCCGCCACTGAGCAAATCCTTCAGTTTACAGGGGCGCCGTGGTTGAAAATAGAGTCGGATGAAAGAAGGTCGGTGCTCGTCGATATCAAGGACGTTGAGGCCGCATTGGACATTTTTTATAAAACAGAGGCATGGCAACCCTTTGCGCTAATGATTTCCAGGCTGAGCGAGGCACAAGGCCCCACGATGCTGGAAGCTTATTACGGTTATGATGAATGGATAAGGCCTGATGATATAGAGGAAGCCGCCAATGGCTTGATCGCGCAGGCTTTGGACCGCGAAAATACGGAATTTGACACTAAGGTCAATTACAATTGTTTTGTCAGATTAATGTCCGGATGCGGCCGCCGCAAAGATTTGTTTAAATGCATTTTGCCAAACCATGTTGAGCATGTGGCAAAGCAACTGCCGTCTTTGGGCGATACGGGGGCCGAACTTTTGGCGGACTTAGCGTCCCAGGCAAGCAAGCGGAAGCGGTTGCTCGCTATGATTAAACCGGATCAAATTCGCGTGGCGGCTGATAGGCTTTTTGCCATGTGTCAGGATGCGGCAGATAGTCAAAAAAATGCCACCGGCATTTTAGGTTATGCGGAATTACTTGGCGCGGCCGTGAAAAAGAAAGATTTGTTGCATGCATTCGACCCTGGGCAAATTCGGGAATATGTTCAGATGGTTGTTGACCGGCCTGGTTCATCGGAGATTGTGTGGCAGCTGGATAAAATGAAGAATAATTTGTATCCCGCGCTTTTGGATGCCGCTTCCGTGAAAGCGATTTCATCGAAAATGGACGAGATGATAAAGATGAATAAGATATATTTGGCAAAGGGTGATAAGCGCGGCCGTTTGGGGCCTATCAATCATATCAGGCTTGCGCTGGCGCCTTAATTCCGGTTGCGGCGCGTAAATTTGCGCCTAGGCGCGTTTACGTTTTTTCGGTGCGTTTTCCAGCGCGGCTTGGTTTTGCAAATAGGGTTTCAGGTATTTCGCGGTGTAGCTGTTTTTGACTTCCGCAACTTCTTCTGGCGTGCCTGACGCGACGATGTAACCGCCGCCGTCGCCGCCTTCGGGGCCGAGGTCTAGGATCCAGTCCGCGGTTTTGATGACTTCGAGGTTATGTTCGATGACGATAATCGTATTGCCTTGGTCGACGAGGCGGTGGAGGACTTCGAGGAGTTTTTTGATGTCTTCGAAATGTAGTCCGGTGGTGGGTTCGTCGAGGATGTAGAGCGTGCGGCCCGTCGCGCGTTTGGAAAGTTCCTTGGAGAGTTTAATGCGCTGCGCTTCACCGCCCGATAACGTTGTGGCTTGCTGACCGACGTGGATGTAGCCCAGGCCGACTTGTTGCAGCATTTCGAGTTTGTTGAAAATCGTCGGGACGTTTTTGAAAAACTCCGCGCCGTCGTCGACGGTCATGTCGAGCACATCCGCGATGGATTTGCCTTTGTATAAAACTTCCAGCGTTTCGCGGTTATATCGTTTGCCGTTGCACTGATCGCAGGTGACGAACACGTCCGGCAGGAAATGCATTTCGATTTTTTTCACGCCGTCGCCCTGGCAGGCTTCACAGCGCCCGCCCGCGACGTTGAAGGAAAAGCGTCCGGGCTGATAACCGCGCGCCTTGCTCTCCGGCAGTCCCGCGAACCAGGTGCGGATGGGATCGAACGCGCCGGTATAGGTCGCGGGGTTCGAGCGCGGCGTGCGGCCGATTGGGGATTGGTCGATGTCGATGACTTTATCAACGTGGGTCAAGCCGGTGATTTTTTCATGCGCGGCGGGCGGGTCGTAGGCACGCATCAATGCTTTCGCGGCGGCTTTGTAGAGTGTTTCAATAACGAGCGTCGATTTTCCGCCGCCGGATACGCCCGTGACGCAAATGAATTTGCCCAGCGGAAATTCCGCCGTGACGTTTTGCAAATTATTTTCATGCGCGCCGTAGACGGTGATTTTTTTGTCGCCTTGGCCCGCGCGGCGCGTGCGCGGCACGGCGATGTGTTTTTCACCGCGCAGATATTGCGCCGTGATGGAATTTTTAGATTTCAACAATTGTTCGGGCGTGCCTTGAGCAATAATTTGACCGCCTTGCGAACCCGCGCCAGGGCCCATGTCGATGACGTAATCGGCCTGACGGATGGCGTCTTCGTCGTGTTCGACAACGAGGACGGTGTTGCCGAGATCGCGCAAGCGTTTCAGCGTGCCGAGGAGGCGGTCGTTGTCGCGTTGATGCAGACCGATCGATGGTTCATCCAACACATATAATACGCCTGTCAAACCCGAGCCGATTTGGGAGGCGAGGCGGATGCGTTGAGATTCTCCGCCCGATAATGTTCCCGCTGCGCGTGATAATGTTAGGTATTCGAGGCCGACATTGACGAGGAAGCCAAGGCGGTCATTAATTTCTTTCAGCACCCGCACCGCGATTTCATTATCGCGTTTCGATAAATGTTTCGGCAACGCCGCAAACCATGGCGCGGCGTCGCGGATGGCCATTTCGGTGGCTTGGCCGATGTGTTTGCCGTGGATTTTTACGGCCAAGGCTTCGGGTTTCAAACGGTAACCGTGGCATGCGGGGCAGGGGTTCAGGCGCATGAAACGCGCGTATTCTTCGCGCAGGTTTTCTTTGTCGGTCTCGCGCCATTTGCGGCGCATGTTGGGCAGGACGCCTTCCCATTTTTTCTTTTGGTTGTAGTTGAACCAGCCGTCGGCGTATTTGATGTGAATGATTTCGGATGAACCGTGCAACAATTCGTGGCGGAAAGTTTTGTCCAAATCTTTCCAGGGTTTATTCATGCTTTGTTTGTAATGGCGCGCCAAAGTTTCCAATAATCCGATGTACCACGCGCTCGTGCCCGTGCTCGCCGTCGCCCAAGGCAGAATCGCACCGCCCGCGAGCGATAATGTTTCATCCGGAATAACCAAATCTTCGATGAATTCTTCGTAGGTGCCGAGGCCGCCGCATTCCGGGCAAGCACCGTGGGGGGAGTTGAATGAAAACAACCGCGGTTCGATTTCCGCGATGGTGAAACCGGAAACGGGGCAGGCGAATTTGCTGGACAGCAATTGTTCTTCATTCGTGTCTGCGTCCTGGACGATCAATAATCCTTCGGACAAACGCAGTGCGGTTTCGACGGAATCCGCCAGGCGGTTGCCGAGGTCATCGCCCAACACGACGCGGTCCACCACGACATCGATATCATGTTTGAATTTTTTATCGAGCGTGGGGGCTTCGGCGATTTCATAAACTTTGCCGTCCACGCGCACGCGCTGAAAACCCTGGCGTTTCAGGGCGTCAATTTCCTTTTTATATTCGCCTTTTCGCCCGCGCACGATCGGGGCGAGGATCAACAGGCGCGAGCCCGCCTTCATGCCCGCGATACGGTCAACCATTTGCGTTGACGTCTGGCTTTCAATCGGCAGGCCGGTGGCGGGGGAATAGGGCACGCCGATGCGCGCGTATAACAGGCGCAGGTAATCGTAAATTTCCGTCACCGTCCCGACGGTGGAGCGTGGATTTTTGCTCGTCGTTTTTTGTTCAATGGAAATGGCGGGCGACAGGCCTTCGATCAGATCCACGTCGGGCTTTTGCTGCATTTCCAAAAACTGACGCGCATAGGCGGAGAGGCTTTCCACATAACGCCGCTGCCCCTCGGCATAAATCGTGTCAAAGGCCAGCGAGGATTTGCCGCTGCCCGACAGGCCTGTGATCACCACCAACTGGTCGCGCGGAATCTCCACGTTGATATTCTTCAGGTTATGTTCCCGAGCGCCGCGGACGATGATATTTTTCTGGGTCATAAGGGTGATATATGGGTATTTTGCGGCGGGTTTCAATGTCTGATTGTCTTGTTGGAATGAAAGGAATCGCTATAATTCGGCCAGCTAACATTTAGCAGGAGAATTAGGATGAACTTTGGTCACGCCCGTAACGCCGCCGTTTTGGGTTTTGCAGCGTTAACAACATCTTTTGCCGTTGCGCAGGATTTTCCGCCGGAGCCTTTTCAGCCGAAAGTAACGGAAGGAATTATTTTACGGAGAACATCGATAGATAAAATAGATTTAGTCATTGCTACCAAAAGTGAGAAATATGACTACTTTGAGCAATTGGATAAACAAGAATTAGAGTTTAAAGTTATAGACGCCATTGAAGGTGGCAATAAACCTGCAGCTTTCAAAGCTGCCGCTTTATATGACAAAATAACTGCGGTTGAAAATAAGCCTCAAGATAAACTTCAATTTACTGATCCTTTTGACGCTAAAGAAGCTTTGGAAAAGCATTGGGTTCCGAGTAAGCAACTCGTTACACTATACGGCCCTAACTGGTTGCAGGAATATAATGATTGGAACAAAACTGTCGATCAGATACGGAAAAATTGGGACGCTACGCATCCTGAGAAAAAAGCAAGGCGGGAAGCTTTCTTGAAAGAACTTAAAATTAATGATGCTGTGGATGATCCGCCCGCTGGACTTTATAATAACCCCCCAGTGACTCCTGAAATGGAAAAGCGTTTTGCTATTGTTGATCGCGTAGAAAATGTCGGCAAAACCCACGGTTCTATGATGGCATTTGTTAAGCGTGAGTTCTCAGGCAAAGCGCCGGTAAACGCGCCGAAAGCTACTCCTTAATTCTCTATTGTCTGATTATGGTTGAGCGCATATCTAACACCTATGCTCTCAACCGCCGCCGAACTCCCCTGCATCCCTGAAATCGTGCGGGTGTAGGCGTAACAAATGCCCTAAAGTGTCAATTCCCTGTGCGCCTTTTCAATCTGGCGGCGGCTGGGGTGGAAAGCGCCGCTTGTATCAGGTACGGCGGAACGATGTAGCAAAGCGCCAGCGGTATCGGCCGACGTGTAATTAAGAGCTTTGCGTTGCTGGCAATCCTGGTGAATAGCGTCCAGCGCGGTATCGCATTGTTGCACGGTCAGCGCTTGGCTGGAATGAGACGTTAAATTGTAGTCGTGAACGATGCGTTGATGTTCTTTCCGCAGGTCTTGTAATTCTTTCGGACTAAAGCAATCTTCGCCGCCATAGATAAAACCGCTGTCGATGGAATGGGCGGAGCCCTCGGCGGGGCGGATGCCGTTGCTTTTCATAACGGCGAAAATCAGAATTTGGTTTGCGCCAGCATCCCAATCATAGGCAAGTCGGCCCGTGAATTCGAATAACGGCCTTTCGGCGGGCGGGGCGGAAAAATGATATGTGAAACGCCGGAGGCACGAAGCCAATCTGCGGCGGATGCGGCTGATGTTCATTTGTCTTTTATGTTGAGTTTAAGTGTTTGAAGTCAAGATTTTTCAGCTTCCATCGGCTTGCAAGTAATAAATTCATTGAATTTTAGATAAATTCCTGTTACCCTGAAAGTACTTGATTAACTTATAAGGAGGTGTGCATGTCTGGAATGTTTTTTCGTAGAAGAGGTTCTTTAATCGCAGATATTGGCAGCGGTAAAATTGATCCTGGTGAGGCTAAAGCATATGCACTCCATGTTTTGCATGATAATATTCCTGAATTTGTGGGTTGGAGTCGGCTAGCTAGCATGGCAGGGGTGATGGCTGGTCTTATAGGTACAGTGATGATGGGGCCTAATCTTAATGCAAATACGTCGGTTAGTTTAGGCCTTATTATTGGGGGGTTGATAATGGCTATAGCAGGGGAGAATATTGATCATGAACATATGGCTGTGGTTTTCCCTGCTAGCAAGCATCCAAAGGCTGATTTTTTTGGTCAAATGACAAAGTGGAGAACAGTATTACAGCAAGCTGAACGGATTGAAGATAAGAGCCAACGTGACCAACAGGAAGCGCAGCGGCTGCAAACCGCATCGGCTAAACGGCAAGGGGTCGTATCGACTGGACCAACATTGAAGGTATAATCTTAGATGATCTCTATTACGCTAAGAATGATTGATTAACTGATAAGGGGATGTCCATGACTCGAATGTTTTTCCGTAGAACTTTAGGGTTGGTGACAGATATTCATAACAGAAAAATCCCGGCGCATGAGGCTGGGGAATATGCCTCTCGTGCGCTAGAACGTCTTGAGGGATATGATTTTTTGAAAGGATTACTATGGAGTGTAGCCGCGTTTGGGAGCTTCCTCGCCACTATGGTAACCAGCCATACTAAGGATCAGGGAGCGTACGCTACTTTGGCAGCATTATCTACTTTGATCTTTATGGGATTAGGGGCTTTTGATGTTACTCGAGGTTCGCGCTATGATCCCCCCGATGCTCTTGGCCAAAAGCGTAAATGGAAGCGTGTTTTAGAGGTCGCTCGCCGTATGGAAACGCGTCAAGTGCCAGTGGCTGCTTCTCGTAAAGGTAGTTTCAGCGCGACGTTAAGCGCCTGATTAGTCTTGCCATATAACAACTGAAAGCATATCCATGCCTATGCAAGCAACCGCCGCCGAGCTCCCATACACCCCCGAAATCGCGGCGGCGACAGCGCCTCTGTTTGATCGCGTCAAGGATGTGGTATCTCAACTCGAATGGCCGGGTTATGCGCCGATCATTCATGAGATCAACCGGCTGAAAAAAGAAAAGAACGCCGTTATCCTCGCGCATAATTATCAGTCGGCGCAGATCTTTCATACCGTGGCGGATGTGGTGGGGGACAGCCTGGCCCTCGCGCGCGATGCGGCGAAGACGGACGCCGATATCATCGTCATGTGCGGCGTGCATTTTATGGCGGAGACGGCGAAGCTGTTGAATCCCCACAAAAAAGTTTTAATCCCGGACGTGAAGGCTGGCTGTTCGTTGGCGGAATCCATCACGGCGGCGGATGTGCGATTGCTGCGCGAACGCTATCCGGGCGTGCCGGTGGTGACTTATGTGAATACCTCAGCGGCAGTGAAGGCGGAGACGGATATTTGCTGCACGTCAGGCAACGCGGTGAAGGTGGTGGAAAGTCTGGGTGTGCCGGAAGTTTTGTTTTTGCCCGATGAATATCTGGCGAACTACGTCGCGACGCAGACGAAGGTGAAAATCATCGCCTGGCACGGGCACTGCGAAGTGCATGAACGCTTCACCGCCAAAGACATTCGTTTTTTCAAAAAGAATAACCCCGGCGCGGTCGTGCTGGCGCATCCTGAATGTCCGCCGTCGGTGCTGGCGGAGGCGGATTACGTTGGTTCGACTGCCAAAATGCAGGATTACGTCGAAACCAACAAACCCCCGCGCGTGATTTTGATTACCGAATGCGCGATGTCCGACAACCTCCGCGCCGCCAATCCGGGAACGCAATTTACTCAGCCGTGCAATCTGTGTCCGCACATGCAGCGCATCACGCTGCCGAAAATCCTGGCCGCGCTGCAAACTGAGCAGCCCGAAGTCACCATCGACCCCGCCGTTGCCGAGCGCGCCCGCGCGTCGGTTGAACGGATGCTGGCGGTCAAATAGCGTTTATCGTTTCTTTATAGGCAAGAATCTTCTACTGTCCGCCAGGTTTGCAGCCCCAGGGGGACGGGATGAAGAAACTTACACTCAGTTTTTTATGCTTGGTTTTAATCGCCGGTTTTTGTCTGTCGTCGGCGCGTGCGCAGGATGCGGCGCCAACCTATGTACCCGCTAAATCTTCCTGGCATTACACTTGGGATATCGGGCCGGAGGTTTTTTATTACCACTACACCGAACCGCATTTTGCAAATCTATATGGCGCCATGTACGGCATCCAGGGCGATTTCGCCGCGATTAAAAAACATTGGTATCTGGGGCTGGACGCGCACGCGGGCGGCGGGTGGTTGACATATTCGTCGCAGCCGACCGGGCGCATAAACAATAATTTAAATTCGTATATCGAGCCGCGCGCATTGGTCGGCTGGATCATGGGTAACCATAACACCTTTACGCCCTACACGGGATTTGGTTTCCGGTTTTTAAAAGACGAACAGCAGGGGCATACGAAACTGGTCGGTAACGAGCTTTTTGAAGGGTATAATCGCTTTTCGCATTACTATTACCTGCCGCTGGGCGTTGCATTTGGTTTTGATCTGGGTTCGGGATTCCATTTCGCGCCGAATTTTGAATATGATTATTTCATTGCCGGCGAACAGCAGACCCAAACCACCGGGTTGGTCACGACATACCTGGGGCAGAATTTTACGGGCGTTACGGATTTGCATAACGCCCAGCATAACGGTTATGGCTTGCGCGCGAGCTTGCCGGTCAGCAAGCAATTCGAATATGGCAACCTGATCTTCACGCCGTTTGTGCGTTACTGGAACATCCGCGAGTCCGATTCGAACACCTATTTGGCGGTGAATGCCAGCCATACGCTCGGCCTGATTACAACCGGCGTCGAACCCGCGAACCATACGATCGAGTTGGGCGCGGCGCTGACTTGGCAATTTTAGGGCAATTTTGATCGTGTTTGAATTTTTCTCCGTGCTATAAGGCCGCATGGCATTGGACGTTTCTAAGTTAATCCGCGCTGCGCTGGCCGAGGATTTAGGCGGGCAGGGGGATGTCACCACCGCCGCGCTGGTGCCGCCGGATGCGGTGGTGACAGCGTATTTTGTGACGCGCCGCGCGGGGCTGGTGGCGGGGTTGGAAATTATCGGTCAAGTGTTTGACGTGCTTTCTGCCGTTATTCCAGCCCAGGCCGGTGGCCGGGTGGAAATACATTATCACGCCAAAGACGGCGATTTCGTCGTGCCGCAAACCAGGCTTGCAACCGTTACCGGCAGCGCGGCTGCGATTTTAACGGCTGAACGCACGGCGCTGAACTTCATCACGCATTTGTCCGGCATCGCTACGGCGACGCATACATTGCAGCAAAAGATTGCCCACACGAAAGCGAAGGTTTGTGATACGCGTAAAACTACGCCTGGTCTGCGTGAGCTGGAAAAGTACGCCGTGCGTTGCGGCGGCGGCGCGAACCACCGGATGGGGTTGTTCGATATGGTGATGATTAAGGATAATCACATCGCGGTATTGGGCGGTAACATTACCGCTGCGATCGCCAAAGCACGCGCGGCGCAACCCGGCTTGACGATTGCCGTTGAAGTTGAAAGCCTCGATCAATTACGTACCGCATTATCCGCCCGCGCGGACCGGATTATGCTCGACAACATGCCCGTGCCGATCATGCGCGAGGCCGTTGAAATCACGGCCAATCAAGCGATTCTTGAGGCCACCGGCGGCGTCAACGCCGATAATATTGCCGCCATCGCCGAAACCGGCGTGGATTTTATTTCCGTCGGCGCGATCACGCACAGCGCCCCGGCGCTGGATATCGGGCTGGATTTTGCCGAAAATATTTGATTTGGGCACGGCAAAATGCTATATTCCACCGGAAACGTTTAAAGATAAGGATGATGCATGTCTAAAGACACCAAAAATGAACAGAGCGAGAATTTGTCGCCGCTGGCCCCGGAAAAATTATATGATTATAGCGGGCGCTTTAGCAGGAAATATGATCCAATAGAGCCCGCAATCGGACAATTCGAGCCGGACGGGAAATTTGTTCCAGTTCATACGGGGGATGAGTTTTGGGATAATATCAGAAATAGAAATCTTGCAAGAGAAGCTTCCATGACGCCAGAGGAGCGGCAATGGGAAGCGCAGCAGCAACGTAATAAAGCCGCTAATGAACGCAGGCGAACGGAAGGCAAGGTGGAAGGTGTGGCTGTAATCACCTCTATGGTGTCTGGCACGATATGTTTGCTTTCTGGCGCGGCCGCGCTGGGCGGTGCGATCACTGCGCCTAATGAAGAATCTTTTTTAAAAGATGTTCCTGATAGTTATGTGATCACTAAGCCTGAAGATCAAAGCCTCCTTGCCACCCCCCAAACAGCTTTCCGCAGCACGATCACCGTTGGCGAAAGAAAGGAAGCTTTGGCATGGCAAGTACAGCTCTTGCCATATTCGACTGCAATATTCATTCTTTCAGCTATAGTTTGCGGGATATCCTGGGGTGTATTAAAATCAAGGGCAAACAGCTTGTCACTTTAGGCAAAGACTTGCGACTGGATTTTGCAGATTGACTGAGAAATCGAGTCAATTAAAAATCTACCATTAACACGGAGGCTCTCCATGCCGCATAAAACACCAGGTTTGAACGCCAGGATTGCGATTTATCTTGGGCATGCTCAACGGGATCCGGAAACCGCTCCATTCGGCAGCTCGAAAACAAGAAGCGAAGTCATTGATATTCTAGATGAAATGTCCGGCAGGAAAGAAATACGGGAAATGACCCAGGACATTTTGCGTGAAGCGCGGCTGGATTATGCTTTGCGCGGCAACGGCGGGTCGCACAAGAATCCGGATATAGTTTTGTCATAGCCGATCGCGAAGAACATAAATAACATTGCGCCGAAATTCCAATAAAAACTTGCCTACATCTATTTTTGCCGATAATGCTTTACATCTTGCATGACATCATGTTAAGAACATAACCAGAACGTCCAGATCCGGGAGACACATATGGCGGGCTCATTAAACAAAGTCACAATCATCGGCAATTTGGGGAAGGACGCGGAAATCCGTTCATTCCAAAACGGCGATCGCGTCGCGAGTTTTTCCGTGGCGACGAGCGAGCGCTGGAAAGACAAACAGTCCGGCGAGCAAAAAGAAAAAACGGAATGGCACCGCATTTCCGTGCTGAACCAGAATTTGGTCGGCGTCGTGGAAAAATATGTGCGTAAGGGCACCAAACTGTATATCGAAGGCCAGCTGGAAACCCGCAAATGGACGGACAAAGACGGCCAGGAGAAATATTCAACTGAGGTTGTCTTGCGTCCTTACCGCGGTGAATTGATTTTGCTTGACCGCGCGGGCTCAGGCGCAGGCCAGGGGAATGATAATTACGGCCTGGACAGCTTCCAGGCCACAGGCACGGGGGGCGGCTCAGGCGGCGGTTCCTTTGGCGGCGGCGCGTCTGCGGCCATTCCATCGGATTTTGATGACGAGATTCCGTTTTAATTCAAACTCCGAGCAATATTTATGGTCCATTGAGGGGAAGTGGATGATTAACGGGAACTTGTGGGCTTGTTAAGCGGCTTAGACAGTGGAGCAACCATGAAGGCTTGATTGGTTTTTGAAGTTCCAAGTCATAGGGATAATACCAGTCATCATCGATCATAGTACTTTTCGTTGTTCCTACCCGAATAATAAGAGGGTTTTTCCCAGTTCCTTCCTCGATAATCCGTCTTAGTCCTTTGGCGAGCGCATGGTCTTCATTGATCCCATCGAGCTCGTTCAAAATGATGGCATCGGGCTTTTCAAAACTTGCCAGATGTGTTGCTTCGGTGCTCGTGGAAGCGGCAAGCACGGTATAACCGGCGGATTTCAGGATGTTTCGGTAAAGCTCAATGGAGCCCTCTTTTGCGTCTGCAACCAGAACTTTCACCATGATATCCCCTTTATGGTTCTATAACTGACCGACCTTATTCCTTGAAAAGTCTTAATGTCAAGCAAACTATATGCGTACGGTAACAGAGCAGATGGCTGGAAAATAAAACGTAAATTGACTGGTAAAATCTCTCAGAAACGGCTAAAAAACAGGGGTGAATCCGTGCCGGATTCGCCCCTGAATTTCTTGGGAATTCCTTTGTTTTTTGACACTTGAGAATCGAATCTGATGACCGCTGATACCGCCGCTGAATTACCGCCCGCAAATACACCGCCCATGCCTCCGGGTCCGCCGCAGGATATTGTTGCCATTACCCTCGAAGAGGAGATGAAGCGGTCCTATCTGGACTACGCGATGTCAGTCATTGTCTCGCGCGCGCTGCCGGATGTGCGCGACGGTTTGAAACCTGTTCACCGCCGCATTTTGTTCGCGATGAAGGAAGGTGGTTTCGATTCCACTAAGCCTTATAAAAAATCCGCCAAAATCGTCGGGGAGGTGATGGGTAATTATCACCCGCACGGCGACAGCGCGATTTATGACGCCATGGTGCGCATGGCGCAGCCTTTTTCCATGTCTCTGCCGCTCATCGACGGGCAGGGGAACTTTGGCTCAATGGATGATGATCCGCCCGCCGCGATGCGTTATACCGAAGCGCGTTTGGCGAAATCCGCCGAAGCGTTGCTCGAAGACATTGATAACGACACCGTCGATTTCCGCCCGAACTATGACGAAAGCCAGCATGAACCCGTCGTCCTGCCCGCGCGTTATCCGAACCTGCTCGTCAACGGCGCGGGTGGTATCGCGGTCGGTATGGCGACAAATATCCCGCCGCATAATTTGGGCGAGGTGATCGACGGCTGTGTCGCTTATGTCGCGAATAACGACATCACCATTGAAGAATTAATGACGCATGTGCCCGGTCCGGATTTCCCCACGGGCGGGCAGATTTTGGGGCGTGCGGGCATTCGCAGCGCCTATATGACAGGCCGCGGCAGCGTGATTATGCGCGCGAAATCACACATCGAAGAACTGCGCAAAGAACGCCAGGCGATTATTATCGATGAAGTGCCGTATCAGGTGAACAAGGCCGACGTGCAGGCGCGCGTGAAAGAATTGGTGAACGACAAACAGCTCGAAGGCATCGCGGACATGCGCGACGAGTCCAATCGCCTCGGTGTGCGCGTCGTATTCGAACTAAAACGCGATGCGCAAGCGGATATCGTGCAAAACAACCTGTTCCGCGCGACGGCGTTCCAAACTTCGTTCGGCGTGAATATGCTGGCGCTGAATAACGGCCAGCCGCAGATGATGAATCTGAAAGACATCATCCGCGCTTTCGTCAACTTCCGCGAAGAAGTCATCACGCGCCGCACGGTTTATCAGCTCGGCAAGGCGCGTGAACGCGCTCACTTGTTGATCGGTCTGGCCGTTGCCGTCGCGAATATTGATGAAGTCATTAAACTCATCCGCGCTGCGCCGGACGGCAATACCGCGCGCGAACAATTGATCGCGCGTGAATGGCCGGCATTGGATATCGCGCCGCTGATCGCCGTTGCAGGCGGCGAGGGCGCGCAATTCGACGGCGCGAATTACCGCTTGTCTGAGGCGCAGGCGAAAGCCATTCTGGAATTGCGCCTGCAACGCCTGACCGGCCTTGAGCGCGAAAAAATCTCCGCCGAATTGCATGAAGTTGTGGCGAATATCACGGAACTGTTGTCCATCCTGGCCGACCGCCAAAAAATGCTGGGCATTCTGGTGATGGAATTGCAGGAAATCAAAACCAAATTCGCTGTGCCGCGCCGGACGGAGATTTTGGATCTGGAATTCGAAGCGGATATCGAAGACCTTATTCCGCGTGAAGAAATGGTCGTGACGATTTCACACAGCGGCTATGCGAAGCGCGTCATGCTCGACACCTACCGCGCCCAGGGCCGCGGCGGCAAAGGCCGCGCGGGCATGGCGACGAAGGATGAAGATTTTGTCACCGACCTGTTCGTGGCGAACACGCACCAATGGCTGTTGTTTTTTACGTCAAAAGGCATGGCGTACCGCCTGAAGGTTTACAAACTTCCCGTAGGCACGCCGCAATCGCGCGGCAAGGCGCTGGTGAACCTGTTGCCGCTCGCGCAGGATGAACGGATTTCCGCCGTGCTGCCGATGCCGCTGGATGACAAAACCTGGGGCGATCTGGACATGATTTTCGCCACGTCCGTCGGCAACGTCCGCCGGAATAAACTGTCGGATTTTGACAGCATTCGCTCCAGCGGAATTATCGCGATGAAACTGGACGGCGAAGAAAAACTGATCGGCGTTCACACGGCGAAGCCGGAAGATGACATTATGTTATCAACGGCGCTGGGCCGCGCGATCCGTTTCGCGGTGGATGATATCCGCGTCTTTGCCGGCCGTGCGTCAAACGGTGTGCGTGGCATTAAACTGGCGAACGGCGACAGCATTATTTCGCTTTCCATCCTGCACGGCATCGAAGCCAACGCCGAGGAACGCGCGTCATATTTACGCGCGAAACGTGCGGCGAACGATAATGGCGACGAGGGAGAGGCGGGGAGCGATGAGGAAGAAGCAGATATTGCTTCCGATATCACGTTATCTCCCGCCCGCACGCTGCAAATGGAGCAGGCGGAAGAATATATTTTAACCGTCACCAGCAAGGGTTACGGCAAGCTGACCTCTGCCTATGAATACCGCACGTCAGGCCGCGCGGGGCAGGGCATTACCAACCTGAAAAACGCGGGCAAAGTGGGCGAAGTCGTTGCGACTTTCCCGGTTCAGCCGACTGACCAAGTCATGCTCGCCACCGACGGCGGCACGCTGATCCGGCTGCCGTTATCCTCTGTTCGTATTACGGGGCGCGCGTCGAGCGGCGTGATTTTATTGCGCGTGAGCGATGGCGAAAAAGTCGTTTCGGCCGTGCGGATTGAGGGGGAAGAAGAGCCTCCCGAAACCCAGGAAGAAGTATCGTAATATTTTGTGGTGGAAGAGGGATGTTCCATCCTCATTGGATTTCTCAAGGTAATTGTAACTGCCTGGATGGGTAGTTACAAAGTGCTTTTACAAAATGTGGTTAGCCTTGCAGTGGCTCTGGGCGGTTTCCACCGGTCGGCGGTAACGGGGGCTTGCCATTATTTGTTATCACCAATTTTGCGTTACTGAACCTCGCGAATTCAGATATATAGAAAATCCATGAATCTTGATCGGCACTAACAAACTTGATCATTTTGCCGTTCGTGGCGGATATTGGGCTTCCCCCAGTGATGACGCGGCACATCGTTTCACGTTCTTCATCTGACATTTTAAGAAGGTGTCCGGATAATAAGTGATAATTTTCAGGGGATATTCCTGTAAGCCCGCCACGCGGATCAGTACGCTCACATGCAGAATATAATTTCAGAAGACTTAAAATACTGCCGGGAAGGCTTTCACTTTCAGGAATAAAGGCGGCTATTTCATCTCCGGCAAAAAATTCAAGCAATTTATAATCTTCCGCACTTATTGCATCAGCGGTGATTTTTTTGGTTAATAAGATAAATATGTTCTGATCTGCAGGAGGCATTTCAGAATAGATTTTTTTAGCGGCAACCAGCTTAAGTTCTTCGAATAATTCCCGGTCACTAGGTGATATAATGCCGGAAGATTCCAAAAACTCATCTAATCTGGCGCCCTTCGAGGCGTACAAATTCATTGCCAGATCATGAATTAATTCATATCCTGAATCAGACACATCAAGTAGAGCTTCAATGATTCCGCCTAATACCTCGCGGCCGTGATCACCGTCTATTGCCCCAAGAAAGCCAGCCGCCGCCTCGGGATCCTTTTTTGGATTTTGACGCAGGAAATCACAGAGAGTTTCAGAAAAATCCGTTAATATGTTGTTATGATATTGCATTGAACTCATTACCATATCCAGGCGTTTAACATCCACTAGTGGTATACTGGCCGTTAAGTCTCGCAAAAAACAGTACTCATTCCGTGGAGGTGCGTGAAATATGCTCTCTCCTGCCAAGTGGAGAAAGAAATCGAGACGGCTGGGGGATAGCTGAGCGAATAATGCTGTAGCCAGCTTCTGCCTGCCCGCTGTTTCTGCATAGGCGCTGATAACCCTGGCTTTCTCTTCGCCAATGAGTTCAATCTGGGTGGTTCGGTCTTGTTCAAATGTTAATTTTAGAGACATGGGGCTACTATAGATTAAGGTGATCCCTCTTTGTCAAGAAAAAAGGGGCCTTTTTATTATTTGCTAGGGGAAATTTCTGGGCTGTTTTTGACGGGCTGCTATTGTCTGTAAATTTATATAATAGTATCAATCACAAATGACCTCCCGCGCTGTCTATCCCGGTACTTTCGACCCGATTACCAAGGGGCATTTGGATATCATACACCGCGCCGCCAGTATCGTGGACGAACTCATTGTCGCCGTGGCTGAAAACGCGGGCAAGAATCCTAAATTCACCACGGCGCAGCGCGTCGCGCTGGTGGAGGCGGATATCAAACTGCTGCCGCCCGAATTACAGAAAAAAATCCGCGTGGAGCATTTTAATATTTTGCTGATGCATTACGTCCTGCAAAAAAACGCCCAGATGATCATCCGCGGCTTGCGCGCCGTGTCGGATTTTGAATATGAATTCCAAATGGCGGCGATGAATAACCGCCTGAACTCTGCCGTACAAACCGTTTTCCTGATGGCGTCGGATAAACTGCAATTCATTTCCTCACGGTTTGTCAAGGAAATCGCCGCGCTGGGCGGGGATGTGTCGCAATTCGTTAGCGATAATGTCGTGGCCGCATTGAAGGCGTAATTCTATGATTTAAATCATACGAATTATTTGCTTTCACGCCGCTTTTATGCGATATTCGGAGCATGTTACATCAACATATAACTGCTGCTAACGATATTTCAGCCCGTTTTGGCGAATTCGGCAAGAAATGGGACGGGCGCGGCTCGTTTGCCTTCAGCGATGCGGAATTCAAAGAATTCATAGAAGCAAGCGAGATGTTTTGCAGGGAACGGTGTGCACATCACATCGCTTTCTCAGAAGAACATCAATACGGTGATGAGAGCCGCTATAAGGGATATTTCAATTATATCGGACGCGAGCGTGGCGATCTGCTGGCAAATTGCGAACGTATATTTATGGATATGATTCGTAAAATAGATCCGGAATTGACCCAAACCGATCATCCTGAAACGTTTCAATGGCTGTGCAGAAAAATCGGTGCAGTCGGGCCTTTGGAATCCTATGTTCCTCAAAATTCGGCGATCCTCAGAATCTGCCAAGGCGGCCTAGTTCTTAGCAACAATATCGTGCACCAAAAATTATTGGCGGCGATACCTACGGTTTAGTTTTATAATTTTCTAAAACATCGCATCGCCCCCCCTTGCCATTGCATGTAAATTTCGGCATTTTCCGCGGCTGGACTAATAACCAACAACAAAAAGGGCAGTTTTTCCAATGACCTTACCTTTCTCTTATGAGACCTTAATTATCATTTGTGGCGCGCTGGCGCTGCTGTACGGCCTGTGGGCCGCCATGGGCGTGCTGAGCGCGCCTGCGGGCAACGACAAAATGCAGGCCATCGCCAAGGCGATCCAGGAAGGCGCATCTGCCTATCTGAACCGCCAATATACCACGGTTGCCATGGTGGGCGTGGTGATCTGTTTGCTGCTCGGGTATGTCCTGGGCGTGCATGTGGGCGTGGGCTTTGCCATCGGCGCGATTTTGTCGGGCGCGGCGGGCTATATCGGCATGAACGTGTCGGTTCGCGCCAACGTGCGTACGGCGGAATGCGCGAAACACGGCCTGGCGCCCGCGCTGGCGCTGTCCTTTAAATCCGGTGCGATCACCGGGATGCTGGTGGTGGGCCTCGGTTTGCTGGGCGTATCTGGATACTATTTCACCCTGCTGCAAATGAATTTGGAACAGCGCGCGATTTTGGAAGGCCTTGTGGCTTTGTCCTTTGGTGCGTCTTTGATTTCGATTTTCGCACGTCTGGGCGGCGGTATTTTCACCAAGGGTGCCGACGTCGGCGCGGATTTGGTGGGTAAAGTTGAAGCAGGAATTCCAGAGGATGATCCCCGCAACCCAGCCGTGATCGCGGACAACGTTGGCGACAACGTGGGCGACTGCGCGGGTATGGCGGCGGACCTTTTTGAAACCTATGCGGTGACGACGGTTGCGACGATTTTGCTTTCCGCGATTTCGTTCGGTTCCGGTGTGTTGCAAAGCAAAATGATGCTCTTGCCGTTGTTAATCGGCGCGGTGAGCATTATCGGCTCGATCATCGGTACGTTCTTTGTCCGTCTGGGCAAAAACAACGATATCATGGGCGCGCTGTACAAAGGCCTGGCTGCAACCTGTGTTGTTTCCGGCGCTTTGATTTACTGGGTGCTTTATAACTTCCTGGGCCATATCAAACTCCACATGGGCGATATCACGGTGACAACGGATAGCCTGTTCTATTGCTCGCTGATCGGTATCGCGGTGACGGCGCTGATGGTTGTGGTGACGGCTTATTATACCGAGAGCAAATATGAACCGGTGAAAAGCATCGCCTTTGCATCGCAAACCGGCCACGGCACGAATATCATTCAAGGCCTGGCGATTTCGATGCAATCAACGGCGCTGCCGGCGATTATTATCTGCGCGGGTATTTTCGGCGCTTACCATTTCGCGGGACTGTTCGGTCTGGCGATTTCGGCAACGACGATGCTGGCAATGGCGGGTATGATTGTCGCGCTGGATGCCTACGGTCCGGTGACGGATAACGCGGGCGGGATCGCGGAAATGGCGGGCTTGCCCAAGGAAATCCGCGTGACGACCGATGCGCTGGACGCTGTCGGTAACACGACCAAGGCTGTGACCAAGGGTTACGCCATCGGTTCTGCCGGTCTGGCTGCGCTGGTGCTGTTCGCGACTTATACGGAAGATTTGAAACATTACTTCCCTCACATTGCGGATCACCTCAGCTTTGATTTGCAAAACCCATTTGTTGTGATCGGCTTGTTCATCGGCGGTTTGCTGCCGTACTTGTTCGGCGCGATGGGCATGACGGCGGTCGGCCGCGCGGCAGGTGCCGTGGTGGTTGAGGTTCGCCGCCAGTTCAAGGAAATCCCGGGCATTATGGAAGGCACGGCGAAACCCGACTACGGCACAGCCGTTGACATGCTGACCAAGGCGGCGATTAAGGAAATGGTGATCCCATCCTTGCTCCCCGTGCTGGCGCCGATTGCGCTGTTCTGCCTGATTTGGTGGCTCGGCGGTTTGGCGAACGGGTTTGAAGCCCTGGGCGCGATGCTGGTGGGCGTAATTGTGACAGGCGTATTCGTTGCGGTGTCGATGACATCGGGCGGCGGCGCATGGGACAATGCGAAGAAATTCATTGAAGAAGGCAACTACGGCGGCAAGGGCTCTGAAGCCCACAAAGCAGCCGTGACGGGTGACACCGTCGGCGATCCTTACAAGGATACAGCGGGCCCTGCCATCAACCCGATGATTAAAATCGCGAACATCGTCGCGATCCTGCTCCTCGCGATCCTCGCGAAGATGGGCGTGGGCGGGTAATAAAAATAATACCAAAAAGCCATCCATTGTTACGCAATGGGTGGCTTTTTTTATGGGGGATTGAATGACCGCTGAAACCATCGCGCGGCCGGTTGGGAAAGAACGCATCCCATATCAAGGCAAGATTTTCGAAATCGTCGAGCAGACCATGCAGATCGGCGATAAGGAACGCGTGTTTGAATTCGCCCGCAGATCGCCGGGCGTGCGCTTGATCATCATATCCCCAGACCGGAAAATTTTGTTAACCAAAGAATACCGCAGCGAGCACCGTAACTGGGATTTCCGCCTGCCGGGCGGGAAGGTTTTTGATTCTTTAGGCGAATACGCGACCAGTTTAGAAAACAAAGACGATATATTGCTTCAAGCTACGGCAGCGGCGAAAAAAGAAGCGCTGGAAGAAACGGGGCTTGAAGTTCTGGACATCGAACACTTTCACACCGATGCCTGTGGCGCGACGGTGATTTGGGATTTGTTTTACTTCGTCGTTAAAAAATTCACACCGCACGCCAAAGGCCAAACCCTGGAATTAGGCGAAAACATCGAATTAAAGTGGGCGTCTTTGGATGAAGCGTCCCAAATCGCCCTGGGCGGTCAAATGCAGGAAACGCGGAGCGCGGCTATCCTGCTGCGGTTTTTAGCCTCGTTGAACGGGAATAAGCTTTAAAAATTAAGCTGCCTGTGCGCTACTAATCCCACGCAAACTTGCACCAGCCAAACCATCCACGCGCACTTGCGCTTGTAATGCCGTCAGGGCCGCCATGTTAATAATGCCGCGTACGGTTGTGGAAGGCGTCAGGATGTGCGCGGGCGCGTTTACGCCCATCAAAATCGGGCCGATCACCACGCCTTCGCCGAGTAAGCGCAGCATGTTGAGCGAGATATTGGCGGACGACAGGCCGGGCATAATCAGCACGTTAGCCTGGCCCTTCAGGCGCGAATTCGGGAAAGCTTTTATGCGCGCGGGCTCATCCAGCGCCATATCGGCATGCATTTCACCTTCGATTTCCAGTTCCGGCTGTCGGCGGCGGATTTCCGCCAGGGCGTCACGCATTTTGCAGGCGATGAAATCGTGGTGCGAGCCGAAGTTGGAATGCGAACACAGCGCAACTTTCGGCTCCATGCCGAATTGTTCCGCCAGCTCCGTCGCCATTAACGTCGTATCGACGATCTGGTGACAGGTCGGCTCCGCCTGAATCTGCGTATCGCCAATTAAAAAGTTTCCGTTCGACAAAACCAATAGGTTATAGGCAGCGGCGGATTCAGTTCCGGGGCGCAGGCCAAAGACATCATGCACGATTTGGAAGTGCGAATGATAGCTGCCTTGCATACCGCACAGCATGCCATCGGCGTCCCCGCGCGCGACCATGGTCGAAGCGATCACCGTTGTATTCGTGCGCATTGCCAGCTTCGCATCGTCCGGAGAAACGCCGCGGCGCTCCATGATGCCGTGATAATGATGCCAATAATCGCTGTAACGATCGTCGGAATTTGGATTGACCAGATCGAAATCCTTGCCTTCTTCAATGCGTAGCAAGGCGTGTTTCAACCGGCGTTCCACCACTTCGGGACGGCCGATAATAATGGGGCGGCCCAGACCGTCATCCACCATCGCCTGCGCGGCGCGCAGCACGCGTTCGTCTTCACCGTCGGCCAGAACGATGCGTTTTTGCTGTTCTTTCGCGCGGATGAAAATATTCCGCATGACAAAGCCGCTGCGGTAAACGAATTGCGACAGCATTTCGCGGTAAGCTTCGATGTCTTTAATCGGGCGCGTGGCGATGCCGGATTTCATCGCGGCTTCGGCCACGGCGGGCGCGATGCGGATGATCAGTCGCGGATCGAATGGTTTTGGAATAATATACTGAGGCCCAAACGTCAGCTCCTGGCCTGCATAGGCGGAGGCAACGGTTTCTGAAACGTCTTCGGTCGCCAGGTCCGCGATCGCCTTCACGCAGGCGATTTTCATTTCTTCATTGATCGTCGTCGCGCCGACATCCAGCGCGCCGCGGAAAATAAACGGAAAGCATAAAACGTTATTAACCTGGTTCGGATAATCACTGCGGCCCGTGCCCAGAACGGCATCTGGGCGAATTTTGGCAACCAATGCAGGGTCAACTTCGGGCGTCGGGTTCGCCATGGCCAGGATTAACGGTTCCTTGCCCATTGCCTTCAAATGCTCTTCGCCCATCACATTCGGGCCGGACAGGCCTAGGAAAATATCGGCGCCTTTTAACGCATCCAGCAGGGTGCGCGCCTTGGTATCGTTGGCGTATTTTTCCTTGTAGGGGTCCATAAATTCATTGCGGCCTTTATAAATCACGCCGGTGCGGTCAGTGACGAGGATATTCTCGCGCTTCATACCCATGCCGACCAAAACGTCCAGGCAGGCAATCGCCGCCGCGCCCGCGCCGGATGTCACGAGCTTGATATCTTCGATCTTGCGTTTCGCCAGGCGCAACCAGTTATAAATCGCTGCGCCCGCGATGATCGCCGTGCCGTGCTGGTCGTCATGGAAGACCGGAATATTGCAGCGTTCTTTTAATTTACGCTCAACTTCAAAGCATTCAGGAGCCTTGATATCTTCCAGATTAATGCCGCCGAACGACGGTTCCAGGGACGCAATAATATCGACCAGTTTATCGACGTTTAATTCGTCGATTTCGATATCGATAGAATCGATGCCGGAGAATTTTTTGAATAAAACCGCCTTGCCTTCCATTACCGGCTTTGCGGCGAGGGGGCCGATGTTGCCCAGGCCCAAAACGGCCGTACCGTTCGTAATCACCGCAACCAGGTTTCCGCGCGCGGTCAGGCGGGCGGCCTCATTCGGGTCCGCGACAATCGCGTCACACGCCGCCGCCACGCCGGGGGAATAGGCGAGGGACAAATCGCGCTGGTTCGTCATCGCCTTGGTCGGCGTGATTTCCAGTTTGCCGGGCTTGGGAAAGCGGTGATAGTAAAGAGCGTTGTCGCGTAGCTGCTGATCCATGGTTCCGGCCGTTCAGATTCGTTGATTTCTGCGGGAAACATAAGTTATGCGCGGCACGGCGACAACCCGTGATTGCGGATTTATGCGCCGTTTTTGCGGCTTTGTTGTGCAGGTGCGAAATTGATGGCTGCGCCAGGCGTAGTGAGCGCCCGGCGAAAGTCCGTCTTCGCTCCTTTGGAGCTACGCCGGACACGCCCCGTTCGCTGCGCTCACGAAGCGTGGTGCGGCTGAGAAGATTTGAACTTCCACGGGGTTGCCCCCACAACGACCTCAACGTTGCGCGTCTACCATTCCGCCACAGCCGCATCCAAACAGGTGTTTAACAAGTTTCACTGCGGAATGGTAGATCTTTTTGAGGCCGGGGTAGTGGTCGACAGCCCATGCAAGTAAAAATTTCTTGACTTTTCGTGGAAAAATTGGCTATCCAGACACTAATAATTTAACCATCGAGGAGAAAAGCAATGTCAACTATCAACCAAGCAAGCGCTAAATTTAAAGAATTAACTAAAGATCTAAAAAATGTCCGGAACGGATTGGTCGCGGAATCCGATGCTACCCAAACAGAGATTGAAACCACGAAAGACAGAATGGCTCAAAAAGCTATTGAGCTTCTTTCGGATCTTTCCCCTGAAGCGATTGCTAAATTCGATGATGCATCCATCCGCTCGAATGCGGGCCGTAGTTTTGACAGAATATTGGCTGGTTTTCATCAGCAAAACGCCACTGTTGAAGAGAGCATTAAACCATTAAAAGAACAATGGCATTCGCCGGCTACGGAGATCGCTTCCAAGGAAGCGGCAGAGAAAAAAAAGATTGAAATCAATGAGATGTTTCAGTCTGACCAAAAGGGCATCCTGGAAATCGATAATGCGCTTGCCGGTATTAAGCGTTATAATGAAACCCATTACAAAAAGATCGATGGAAGCAATTTTGGTAGTTATTATAATGCCAAACTCAGTCGCTGGGACAACTTTAAGGCATTTTTCTTTCAGGATGATTTCCATGATGCGGTTAAGGTTGTGGCAAACTATGAACCCGTGCATGGCGATTTCTATACAGATCTTGAAGTAAAAACCACGCTTGAAGCAAAGGCAGAAGAATGCCGCAAAGATTATCAGGAACAACAGGAACAAATCCAATCTTTCACCCACACCATTCAGACAATGAACGATCTGCAAAAGCGGATGAAAAAATTGGACGAGAAGCTTACAACCACGGAAGAAATGCAGGAAACGATTGCCGCTACGGTGGTAGATGTCGCTCTTAAAAACCCTGAATTTGTGGATGCCTTGGTCGAAGTGTTTGGTCTTGAAGCTGCCGGCCCGATCGCCCTGGCCGTGATCCAGGTCGAAGGATTGCAAAAATCAGATAAGGCGCTGCAAGCGCAGATCGATGGCATTGACGGGAACATTCAAGAGCTTGAAAAGCCGCTTCCTAGCTTCAATACAGAAATCCGCAATGGGCACGGGTCGCGTCAAATTCCTAATTTGGATTTGGATGTAATTGAACAACGTGTAGCGTGCCAGACAGTGGCAGCGCGCCAATCGACTATTCGCTCGGGCAGTTTCCGTACTTCTGTTTCCACCTATCAGCCTGATTATACGGTCGTTGTTGTGGATGACAGTTTCAAGGATAAGTTGAACTCCCGCATGTGGCAGAATTTGGCGCAGCAAAATAACGATGCATTGTATTATGCATCGATGCTGAATGTTCAACAGGCACAAATGGATGCAGCGGATCTGCCGCCTGATGCCTTTGTTATCCCAGATCATATTCAGGATATTGCATCTGATGTTGATATGTCGGGTTTCGACATGTCTGGCGTTCATAATGCGGATGCGACGGATGAAGTCCTGTCGAGTGGTTTGGAAGCATCTAACGCTGGTTTTGCGATGGGTGAAAACGGCTTTGGCGATACGGGCAATACCGGCGGCGGCAACGCATTTAGTTTTGAAATCCCATCTGTTTCAGACATGGACATCTCGCCTACTGGCGGAGGCAATAACTGGTCTTCTGGCAACGGCGGTGGTAATGACTGGAGCCGCAGCAACAATGACAATGACAATGACAATAACAACAATGACAACAACAATGACAACAATAGCACCTGGAGCGGCGGCGGCAATGATAACGATGGCGGCGGTAGCAATGATAACGGTGGCGGTGGCGGAGGCTTCGACTCCAGCGGCGGCGACTCCGGCGGAGGCGACTTCCATCACCGCAAATACCTCACACCCGAACAAAAATTCCTTCGCCGTTGTGAGCCTGGTCGCCGTTTGGAACTCTAAAATAATCTGTTCCTCCCGGTAAACGTCCAAAATTTCCGCAAGATACAGTCTTCACCGCCCTGAATGGGCGGTGAAGAGTGCTGCTGGAAATATAACTAAAAAACGACTAATTTATTGGAATGAACGATATCTGCATCCTCGCCACCGGCGGCACGATTGACAAAGACCACGATCCGATTACGGAAAAGCTGGTCTTTACCGGCCAGTCGCACATCTCGGATATTTTGCGCGAATGCCGGGTCAAGGATGTGCCGTACCAAATCCTGATGCAAAAAGACAGTTTGGATATTACGGATCAGGACCGCGAAGCGATGAAACATGCCATTCTGGCGCGTACGGAAGAAGCAATCGTCCTCACCCACGGCACCAGCACCATGGCGCAGACGGCTGAATACCTGAACGGCGCGGTGCCGGGTAAAACCGTTGTTCTGACAGGCGCGATGCGGCCGTTTGCATTGCTGCGTTCCGACGCTAGTTTTAATTTGGGCGGCGCCATCGTGGCCGCGCAAACTTTGCCGCCGGGGGTTTATGTCGCGATGAACGGACGTGTCTTCGATGCGGCGCAAGTCAGAAAAAATATCCAAACTGGTGTATTTGAAGAACGAAATAATGAGGCATGAAGATGAAAGATATTTTCGATAGTTTGTCGTATAGCGCGGTGCCGATGGAATGGTCCCGTAATTCGCCCGCCGCCGCTTTTTTGTTTCGGATCACAAAGCATCCCGACTGGCAAAGAACATTATATGGTGAGGAAAATGACGGCCCGCTGCTGCATGCGTTTGCCTGCTGGGATTTGGTGGAGACATATTTTAGCGCAAGGCATTCAGGGACTGCGTTTCTTAGCGTTTTCAAGGCGCACCCAGAGCAAGTGTTTTATTACGAAAAAGGCGCGGAATCCGGTCTGTGGTCGCAAAATTTGTCGGAGATCGCCGAATTTGATTCCGCCGAGCATTATGAAACAAAGCTCGACCAGCGTAATGAATATCTGGGAACCCATGTGCTGCAATTGCAAATTGCCAAGAAATTATTTTTTAAGATACCCCATTTGCTTGTCAGCAATGAACTGACAGACGCGCAAAAAATACAATTGGCCCAAAACATAGAAGGCGGGAAAAAAGAAATGGGCCGTCGGCTGCCGGAATTGAAGTATGAGTAATGCAGATAGAATGGAAAACATCCGACGGTTTGGTTGAATACCCCGATGCGCTGGCGTTCATGGAACAGCGCGTCGCCGACATCCGCGCGGGTGCGGCGGATGAATGGTCCGGCACATCCGGTGAATGCGTTTGGCTGCTTGAACATCCGCCGCTCTATACCGCGGGGACTTCGGCGCGCGTGGCGGATTTGCTGGATGCGCGATTTCCAGTTTTTGAAACGGGGCGGGGCGGCCAATATACCTATCACGGCCCGGGACAGCGGATTGCTTATGTGATGCTGGATTTGAAAAAACGCGGCGGGCAAGACGTGCGCAAATATGTCTGGAATTTGGAAGAGTGGGTGATTTTGTCGTTGCGTGAATTCGGCGTGAATGCCGAACGCCGCGAGGGGCGAGTGGGGTTATGGGTTGCAACGCCCAGTGGCCGCGAAGATAAAATCGCCGCCATCGGCGTGCGATTGCGGCACTGGATCACTTTCCACGGTGTTTCCATCAACGTCGCGCCGGACCTATCGCATTACGCCGGTATCGTGCCCTGCGGCATCAGCGAGCATGGCGTTACGTCACTCGCCGCGCTGGGCGTGGGGGCTACGATGGCGGATTTGGATGCGGCGCTGCGCACCGCATGGATGAAAGTATTTTAACGATTTTTCTTTTACTTGCGGCCGCCGGCATGTTATTCTGATGTCAAATTAAAGGCGAAACTAAAATGGCTTGCAGCACGAATTATATAATGGCGCCGAAGCTGAACAGGCGAGCCAAACTGCGTTCCAGCTGGAAGATTTGCTGGGCAAGCTTGATGCCGAACGGTTTGAAGGCATGAAAGATCCAAAGGCCCTGGTCAGCGCGATTTCCAGCGCATACGGTCTTGGCAAGGAAAACGCGGATTTAGATCAGACAGCACAACACACAGTTACCGGGGCGGATATTCGCAAAACCATGGAGGGTTGGCTGGGTGCTGAAAATGGCCGCCGTCCGCATAGTTATGACGGCAAAGCCGCAAGAGATTTGCAATATGATCTTGACCGCCTGCTAACCTATGTCGCGGTAGAGTTAAAGGGCGGCATTTTGCCACGTGATTTGGAAAAAACACTGACCCTGCCGCCGCGCCGTGCAGCTTTGCAACGCCACAAAATCGCGGCAAAAAACTATCTTGTGACAAAAGCGCAAGCCGCCGGCCAAGGCCTGCGCCGCACCGGGCAAAAAATCGCTGCCAGCGTGAAGTGGGAAAATTGGAAGCTGAGTAAGGATAATTATCCGTATTTTGCTGCAGCCATAGAAGACTCTACAGGATCTCTATGTGATATGGGGATGAGGCGCTTTGGGCATTATACTGGGGCTGTGATATCCGCTCTTATATATGCCTCCGCAGATTGTAATGCTCATCCAGCGCATGTCAATTTCTGGGGGCGGATGTTGGTTGGTTTTGCTTTCCCCCTGGCGGCTTTTCGTGGTCTTGCAATTGTCGCGCCATGGTCGACAAATAAGGAAGATCCAACATGGATTCGCAAAAACTACCGCCTGCACACCCTGCCTTTGAAAACCGGTATGGCTCTGGCTATTGGCATGGCCGCATTGAATTATGTGAAAAGCGCGGATCAGCAGAATTCAATTTCTGCCCTTAAAGATCTCACCACTTATCTGCAAGACAGCACGAAGTCGATGCGAAACCTAGAGGCGCAACGTTTGTCTGTATTACAAAATCATCAAAAACTGCTTGATCAATATGGCGGCAAGCAGCGCATGACCATAACTTTCGCGGAGGCGGGAGAAGCAGTGGGTACATTAAGAAATTGGCAAGGCAGTTTTTATTCAGGTTTCGTTGCGATGCCCATCCCAGCATCGAAGGATCGATTGGACCATGTCGGGAATTTTAAATTAACATTGAGCTATGATAAAGCACAGGGAGAAGATCATCCGAATAATTTGAAATATGATAGCATTGCAAGTTGTTTAAAAGAAGAAACGCCCCACCTCTGGCGCCGTAATTCTAACCTTTTAGATCAGGCTTCCGAAACTTCTCTGGGCCGGCTTGAGGATGCGCATAATGAAATCTGGCGGGCAATTCCGGATTTACGCCGTATGGCGGGCAACGCTCTTTCTCCCGTCGATTCCAAGCGCCTGGATGACGCGGTCAAAAATTGGAAGGCTGTCGATAAGGATTATAATGACCGTGTTTTCCAGCCAGCCAAAGCGCAAAAACAGCAGATTGATAGTTACCTGAACGGAATGGCCTTAGCGCAATAATCACGCCGCCTGGCGGTGCGCGTCGCTTTGGTACAGTTCCAGCACGTAATCCCAATTCACCATATTTGCCAAAAACGCTTTCAGATAATCGGGACGACGGTTGCGGTAGTCGATGTAATAGGAATGCTCCCACACATCGCAGCCGAGCAGTGTGATCTTGCCGTGCGCCAGCGGGTTTTCGCCGTTGGGGGTTTTCATGATTTCCAGTTTCCCCGTCTTCGGATCCTGCGCGAGCCAGCACCAGCCGGAGCCGAACTGCCCCACACCTGCCGCCGCGAAATCCGCCGCGAATTTTTCCGTGCCGCCCAGATCCTCAGCAATTTTTTTCTCCAACGCACCGGGGATCGCGCCGCCGCCGTTCGGTTTCATCCATTTCCAGAAATGGTTATGGTTCCAATGCTGCGCCGCGTTGTTGAACAGCCCTTGCAAATTCGGTTTGCCGAACGACTGTTTGACAATCTCATCCAGGCTCGCATTTTCCAGCCCGCTGCCCGCCAGCAACTCATTCCCCTTGGTCACATAGGCCTGGTGGTGTTTGTCGTGGTGAAATTCCAAAGTCTCCGCCGACATATAGGGCGCCAGCGCGTCTTTAGCGTAAGGTAATTCGGGCAGGGTGAGTTGGGTCATAAAAGGCTCCATTGCAAAAGGGATGATAGAATATATAGGTCGGCCACCGGGGCTTTGTCACCCCCTGCAAAACGGCATTTTACGCAATATTAATCATCACTGTGGAATATCGTGAACGATTTTGATGTTTTCTTTGGAACTCAGCTTCACGTCATTCGGCGTGATTTGGGATTTGAAAAACTGCTGAAAATAGCCCGCGCTGTTCCGCGTCGCCGGATCTTGGATGTGATCCGGATCCGGCCCGACAATCACAATGCGGGTTGCCAGAACATTCCTCCGGCCGAAATTTGGAATATTAACATCGGCGTCGCTATAATAATTACTCAGCCCTTTTATTCTGTTATAATCGGAAAGACCGACATTAAGCAGCGAAAGGTGGCTGCCTTTCTGGCTTTGCTTTTTATCAAATAAGCTTTTCAGCGAACCCATCGCTTCATCTTTGATCGGTCCGGGATATTCCACAAACAGGCAGATATCGGCATTGCCATCCATGACGGTATCCATGGCGATGCTGGGGGTGGCGTAATCCGTCACCTTTATTTTTCCGCCCAGGCATTCAGCGATATTTTTAGCAGTGTAATAAGAGCCGCTGGTATAATGGCTTGCCGTCGCAATCACAGGCGTGAGGCCCGGCTTTTTTTCAGCAAGCAGCGCGGCATTCTGCAAATCCGTCAAAGATTTAAAGCGGTCTGTGTTGGTAAGCATAAAAACTGCTTCGTATTCTTGGGTTTGCATCAGGATTTTTACGCCATCCGCTGTTTTGCTTTCCCCGTGTCTGCGCATAAAAGGTAGGGTATCCGATTGCATAAAGCCCACGGATAATTCGTTCTCCGGGCTTTGAACTTGCAGGGCGTTAATATAGGAGCCGCCGGCTTTGTAATAACCATAGCCTTCGAAACTCGATCCCAATTTATTTGCCATCGCGTCTGAAAGGCTGTTGCTCATCTCCCCATAAGCCGTCAGGCCGGAGCCGCTGAAAATATAATGCCCTTGCCGTTCGGACGCTTTTACCCCTTTTGGCGCGGTTAAGACGGGGTGGATGTGATTGGCGTCAAGCGTGTTTGTAAAAATCCATGCCGTTAAATTGCAAATAAGGCTGAAAATCAGACCGTTCACAAGTGTTTTTCCCGGAGATGGCAACAGCTTTTTTTGCAAGCTAATGGCGTTTTCTTTAAGAATGTCTTTAATTTCTTCTGCATTGCTGATGACCGAAACCGGTTGTGGTTTAGCCGGAGGCGGGGTTTTCTTAACCTGAGGATGCTGCTGTTGGGTATTTTTATGCTGTCTGCTCATAACATATTCCTTTGAATTCACTATCGGCTTACTTTATGGAGGCAGGACCGGAAAATCAAATATTATTTTACTTTCAAACACTCATATAACGCCACCGCGGCGGCGTTGGAGACGTTTAACGTCCCGAAATCTGCCCTTGTCGGCAGGGATGCGGCGAGGGTGGATGCTGCGCGGACGGAGGGGCGCAGGCCGTCGCCTTCAGCGCCCATGACGAGGCAGACTTTGGCGGGAATATTAACGGTATGAATAGGCGCTTCGCGTTCATCGAGGGCGAGGCCGGCGCAGCCCGCTTCGGCCAATTCGGCCAGCGCGCGCGACAGGTTCACCACTTCGCAAATCGGCAATAATTCCAGCGCGCCCGACGCAGCCTTGGCCAGTGCGCCCGCGCCATCCGGCGCGTGGCGGTCTTGCAAAATCATCGCATCCGCGCCGAGGGCATAGGCGGAGCGCATAATCGCGCCGACATTTTGCGGATCGGTAACTTGGTCGAGCATAATAAACGTCACGCGTTCGCGCATTTTCACCATGCGGATCAGGTCCGGCATGGCGAGGGGTTCGAGTTCCGTAAACTCCGCCGCGATGTTTTGAAACACGGCGCCTTTGCCCAAAATCTTTTCAAACTTCGCGCGTTCGGCGTATTCAATGGCAGGCCGCGTTTTGCCCACAGGCATTTGCGCGCGTTCTTGAAATTCGCGCCCGCTATCCAGGCCCAATAACAACCGATGACAAATCCGCGCCGGGTTCGCCCAGGCGGCCAGCACGGCATGCCAGCCATAAAGCCATTGTTTTTGCGGGGCGGATTTGCGCGACATGCAATGGATTTACGCGCCCCGGTAAAGAAAGTATAGCTGGCATGATGCAATTCGACGCGACAAACCCCAATGCCCAAGCTTGGCGGAAATTTTTCTTTGCTCTGGGCCTCGTGATTGTGCTGGCGGGTTGGGCCGGCACGCGCGTTTATCTGATCTTTAATTTTGAGCCGATGCATCACGCGATGACAAAGGTGTTTAAGGACATCGCCGTCAGCCTGGATGAAGGCCATAAATTCGGCGAGGTTAATGAAATGCGCCTGATGCGCAATTTGGATTTTTCTTCCAAGGAAGTTTATAAAACCGACCGCCAGCCCGGTGATAAATATTGCGCGTTTAAAACATTGGATCCCGGTTTGGGCGGCATTTACGCGGCCGCGAATAAAATAATGTTTTTTATTCCTGATACGGAAATGCGGATTATTTCCATCCAATTATTTTTGGATGCGTTGCTGGTGATCTTTTTTTATCTGACCTTTTACCGCTGGGGCTGGATCCCGGCGGTTTTCGGCGCGCTGCTTTATGCCTCGCACAGCGTTTTCGCGCTTAGCGCCGACGCGGCCTGGTATCATTTCTGGGACGGGCTGGTGGCGACGCTGTCGGTTTTGCTGCTGCTCTGGATTTACCGTCTGCAAAAAGACGACCGGCCAAAGGCGATGCTTATCACGCTGGCGATTCTGCTCGGCCTGATTTTGGGCGCGGGCGTTTGGATCCGCAGCAGCTGGTTTATTTTCGCGCCCATTATGCTCGGCGCCTCGGCGATCTTTTCCAAAACGCTTCGCCCCTGGCTGATTTACCCCGCCGTGATTTACGTGCTCTTTGCGGGCGGTATGGTGATGCGCGCGACGCAGCTCAGCGGCCATCTGGCTTATTCCACGCGCATGTCGTGGCATACGGCCTTTCAGGCGCTGGGGCATTATCCCAACCAATATGCGCTGGAGGATGACGATTTATATCTGTTCGAACGTTCGCACCAGGAAGATCATATAAATTATAATTTCTGTGATTACAGCCAGGAAGACCAGGTGATGAAGCAAAAATACCAGGCGCTATGGCATGATAATCCGGGTTACATCGTCCATTCCATCGCCCAGCGCATGTTCGCCAGCATCTTTGGCAACTTCAGCGATCAGAATTTCGTCTTCTGGGATCATTATATTTTATTCGCCGCCTGGGCGGGTTTGATGTTCGGCCTGTGGCTCGGTGGCGATATGCAGGTTTTGGCGCTGCTGGCCGCGATGATGTATGTTTTGATTAATACGGCCTATTCATTCGTCTATTATATTCACCGCGAATATTCCTATCCCACGCAGATGATGAATATTTTCGGTTCTGCCGTCGCGGTGGCGGGGCTGTGTGAATTGGTGCGCCGCGCGATCCGGCGCGATTGGCCCAAATGGGACAAGGATAAAATCCAGCCGGTCAATATCGGCCTGTTGTTTTCCGCCATTGTCGCGGTGGTCTTATTTTTCCCGCCGGTGCAGCAATATTTCACGCCTAATCCGGTTATCACCGTGCGCTGGGATACGCCGCCGGTGATTATGGGAAAAGCCTTTATGAAGCTGCATGAGCGCATTGATGCTCTGCCACCCGCGGTGCATGCGCGTCTGATCGCTTTTATGAAATCCCATACGGAAAATCATATTAGCGGGCCGGACGATCCGGTTTACCAATATGTCATTCAAAACTTACGCGAAGCCAGCTTTACCAATCTGGACGGCTCGGGCGGCGAATTCTGGTTCAACCGGAAGGTGGACAGCGACACCTACGAACCGCTGGCGCGTGCGTCGCAATCCATTGCGGGCGTCGGTTATGCCGAAATCAGTTCTTTTGACGTTGCCGACCCGGCGACATGGGAAGGCAAGCAACTGCGCATTAAACTGGTGCCTAATACATTATTATCAGCCCAACGCGTCGATGAATTGATGATAAAAAAATTCGACCATTGGAACTGGGATCTGCGCGCCCTGGGCAATGGCGAATATATCGGCGCGCATGTGCATGACGGCTGTTCCGAAACGCGGCTGCAATTGGCGCGTTATTTCAATCATCAATGCGGAGAGTTAAATGGACAACCCATCCAAAGCCAGCCTTAATTTTTATCTGACAGGCAAACAATGGCTGGTTTTGGGCGCGCTGCTGCTTTGTTTTGGGTCTTGGTTCACGACGCGGTTTGATTTTTTGTTTTTATATCAGATCCCGCCTAATCAAACGATCCATCCGAATTATTACACTTTCCACGATATGTCGGAAAACTGGTTAAAAGGCGAGAAATTGGGCGTGGTTGATATCTCGCGCATGATGGTCAACATGCACCGCCTTCAGATCAGTGATTATATTTTGAACGACTCTCCCAAAGACGGCAAATGCACTTATCTCGCGCTCGATCCCGGTTTCGGCATTATCGTGGCGATTGCGCGCAAGTTGATGACCGATATTCCCGATAGTTATTTGCGCGCCGAATGCCTGCAATTGGTTTGCGACGGCGTGATGTTGTTTTTATTATTTTTTACGTTTCTGCGCATGGGGATTATTCCCGCGACGATGGCGGGATTATTTTACGGCGTCCATCCGGTGTTTGCCTATCAGGCGGTCTTTCCCTTTCAATATTTCTGGGAAGGCTGGCTGATTTCATTGGCGGTGATATCTTTGATCTGGGCGCGGCGGGCGCTGGTGGAGGGCGACAAACGCCTTTACGCCATTCCGCTGATTATCCTGGCCGCCGCCGCGATCGGTTTCACCCTGTGGGTGCGGTCGACGGCGTTGATCGTGGCGCTTACCTTTATCGCCGTGTTTTTAACGGTGCCGTCATTGCGGCGTTATTGCGGTATTTTCTTTTTGATCTTTGCCCTCACCATCATGCCGCAGGTTATGCGCGCCTCCAGCGTCATGGGGCACTTTGCGCTTTCCACGCGCATGTCCTGGCACACGGCGTTTCAGGGGCTGGGCCATTATCCCAACCAATACGGCCTGGAGGATGAAGATTTATACGTTTTCACCAAAACTGAAAAAGATTACGGCATTCGATATAATTATTGCGATTACACCAAGCACGACATCGCAGCTCAAAAAGAATTCATGCAGGTCTGGCGCCAGGACCCGGGATTTGTGACGCGTTCCCTCGCGGCGCGCATCACCAGCAATATATTATTCAATTATGATTTTGATTTCCGTCATCTCAGTAGTATTTTGTGCACGCTTATGGGCCTGACCGCTTTGCTTTTTGCATTGCGGCGGCGAGGGGAGCATCTTTTTATCGCGGGCATGATGGCGATGGTTTATATCGGTTATGCGGTTGCCATAGGATTGGTCTATTACATGGCGCCGCCTTATGGTTATGTTGCCTTGTTGGCTTTGCTCTTTACCATTCCGTCATTTACCGCATTTATTATGAATGAGGGCGCGATGCTGCTGGATCATCCGCGCAAATTTTTCTCATCCGCACACTGGCGCTGGCCAGAACAGGCGCCGATCGCCAAAACCGCGATGGCCGGCATTACGGTGATTGTTTTATCCTTCGCCGCTGCTCTGTGCGTGCCTGCGGTGCATAACTATTTGTTTCCGCACAAACCCTATCAGGAATTATGGATCTCGTATAATCAACCCAATCTGGATGACAACCAAATGCTGGTGCATCAATGGGAAGCGCTGCCGCAGGAGAAAAAATTCAACTTCCTGAAACTGGTTTATCGCGAAGTGCCGCACACCGCCAATGCCGGTTATGACGTTTCACATTTTATCGCCGACAAGATTCATACCCTCATTTATTTAGAACGCTTGCAAAACCATCACGAAAAGCCGGTCTTTACCTATGTCCGGTATAAAGCGGATGTTTTGGGCGCGTTGAACGCCGTATCGCTCAGTATCCTGGGCTGGCGCGCGGATAAAATTGACGTCTTTAATATCAATGATCCCGATAGTTGGGATGGCCGCAAAATTCACATGACCTTGATAACCACGCCGGAGCGGGCAGGGGTTGATTACCAGCGCCTGGCGAATGAAAAATTTGCCCGGTTTAATTATGCCGTGACCTGGTTGGGGCCGAACGAACTGATTGCCCGCCATAACGGCCAAGGTTGCGACGCTTTGCGGACGGTTGTATCCATGCTTTTCAACGCCTATTGCCCCTATGATCCGACCACAGGCGCAAGCCCGCTGGATCCCGGAAATGTAGCGCCGGATAACACGAAAAGCTTGACACCGGCGGATAAAAAAGCTTTTTAAGCGTTCCTTATCATCCTGGGTGGGTGGTCGAGTGGTTAATGGCAGCGGATTGTAAATCCGCCCGCGTGAGCGTACGTAGGTTCGAATCCTACCCCACCCACCAGCCTTTGTTTTTGTTCTGCGAACAAAATAGACTAGATATAATCATGAACGCAAAACCCACCGCCACTTCTCCGCGCAACCTTAAAACCGGCCTTGCTGAAATGCTTAAGGGCGGCGTCATCATGGACGTCGTCACCGCCGATCAGGCTAAGATTGCCGAGGATGCCGGGGCGGTTGCCGTGATGGCATTAGAGCGCGTGCCGTCCGACATCCGCCGCGACGGCGGCGTGGCGCGCATGTCGCCGCCGGAACTAATCCAGGCCGTACAAAAAGCCGTCAATATCCCCGTCATGGCGAAATGCCGCATCGGCCATTTCGCCGAAGCGCAAATTCTCGAAGCTTTGAACGTCGATTATATCGACGAAAGCGAAGTCCTGACTCCCGCCGACGATAATTTCCACATCGACAAGCATGCCTTCAAAGTTCCCTTCGTCTGCGGCGCGACCAACCTGGGCGAGGCCCTCCGCCGGATCGGCGAAGGCGCGGCCATGATCCGCACCAAAGGCGAGGCGGGTACGGGCAACGTCGTTGAAGCCGTGCGCCACATGCGCCAGATCAACCAGGATATCCGCCGCGTGCTGTCGCTCGACGAAGCCGAATTGATGACCGAAGCCAAAAACCTCGGCGCACCTTATGAACTGCTGCACGAAGTCCGCCGCCTGGGCCGCTTGCCCGTGCCGAATTTCTCCGCGGGCGGCGTGGCGACGCCAGCCGATGCGGCGCTGGTGATGCAATTGGGCGCTGAAGCCGTCTTTGTCGGCTCCGGCATTTTCAAATCTGAAGATCCCGCGAAATTCGCGCGCGCCATCGTCAAAGCCACCGCCCATTACAAAACTCCGGCGGATCTTTTGGCGGCATCAACAAACCTGCCGGCGGCCATGCGCGGGATTGAAATCGCAACGATAGACGCCGACCAACGCCTCGCGAAACGCGGGTGGTGATTACAGCGCCGCGCCGCCCGGGCGGAAACCGCCGCGCCATGGTTTAGCGCCGATCTTCTCCCCTGGCTCTGCGGGAGCAACACCTGCGGCTAGGCCGGTTCTTACAAAATTTGTCGCATGACGGGATCTTGGTTCTGTTGGCGGCTCATTATCATCTCCTGCCAAATAAGACGCGCCATTCAACGCCGATTCACCCAGGACAAAGGGTCTGGGCGGCACTTTAATATCTTGCTCCATTAACGTATTTTCCAGATCTATCCGCCAGCCTTGCAGACGCCCATTGGCTCCGTTCAAATCTGCAACTTGATCCTTCAAATTTGCAACTTCCTCCTTCAGACCCTCAATCTCATCCGTCAGATCCGATACCATTTGTTTCAGGTCCGTCACGTCCTTTTGTGTATTTGAAGGAGTGAGGAATTCTTTATTCCGCTCCGCTTGAACCTGCCGGATGGCGTCTTTCATGCCTTCCGTTGTTGCCAGATCCAATAATCCTTTTTGCTTGTATTCCTTTTGCCCATTCGCTGTCTCTTCCGCTACGGCCATAGTTTGATAGGGGCTCGCGCCGTGAGCAAATAAACGCAGCACGACTGGAACATTCCCAGCTTTAACGGCTAGTGATACCGGGGTTTCGTTGTCTGCCGTTTTTGCGTTGATATCGGCGCCTGCCGCCGCCAGCAGATCAACCATCTTTGCTCTGTCTTCCGGATTCCCTTTGGTTCTTTCCGCTACTACGTGGAGCGCTGTATAGTTGTTGTGTCCCACCTCCTTGGCGTCGGCATGATACTTTAGGAAAAGCTCTAAGTACGCGAGGTTGCCATAATTTGCTGCCTCAAACAGAGCTGACCACCCACCTTTATAGGGACTTGCTTCTGGGCAGGTTTCGGCGCCGGCACGGAGGAGCTCTTCTACAGCATTCAAACTAATCAAACCAGGAATGCGTGCCGCAAAGGAAAGCACCGGACCATTCAATTTATCAAGAAACGCATTAACATTATAATGTCCTGAACGGACTGCGTTAATAAGCTCCTCTTCGGGAACCCGTAAACTGATTGTGTTGGATACATTAAAAAGCTCCCACAAGGAGGGGCGTTGATCTTCAGACATAAAGTTTCTCCTTAAAAGTTATGTGTAACCTTATCATATCCATGGATTATTTGTCAAAATGGTTATTACTTTCATACTTTGCCCTTTAAAGCTTCCCCTCTCCCGGTAGGGAGAGGGCAGATTTGCTTAGTGAGGGGCGCAGCGAACGAACTTAGCAAATCGGGTGAGGGGAGGTGTCAGGATAAAAACTGATCTTTCCTCCTTTTCATCCTCCCCTCATCCGGCGCTTTGCGCCACCTTCTTCCTACAGGGAGAAGGGAATTTATCTTAAGGCATTGCTTAGCAAAACGATGAGAGAGAGTTGTATAATAATCTTACCAAGATACGATTAAATTCGTAACATAAAAACCCGAGACGGCGGGTGCATGGGATTGTTCCGCATTTTCGGGGTTGGCTATGTTCGGGCTCTTGACGGGCGGCGGGGGATGGCCATCTATCACCTCATGTATCGCATCGGAGTTCTCGCGCTGCAAGGCGCCGTCACCCCGCATTACCCCCACATCGCCGCTCTCAATGAAATGGGGGGCGCCGAGCCCGTGGAGGTGCGCCATGCCGAAGACTTGGCGGCCCTCGACGGCCTGATCCTCCCCGGCGGGGAAAGTTCCGCCATGCTGCGGATCATGGATTACTACCACCTGCGCGAGCCCATTGGCGCCTTCGTCAAATCCCGCCCTGCCTGGGGCATCTGCGCGGGTGCTATCCTGCTGGCCGATGAAGTCACTAACCCCGCCCAATTCTCCTTCGGCGCTTTACCGATCCGCGTCCAGCGCAACGCCTACGGCAGCCAGCTCGACAGTTTTCATGCTCAGGTCAACGGCTATGACGTCGCCTTCATCCGCGCGCCCGTGATCGAAACTGTCGGCGCGGGCGTGAATATCCTGGCGGAACATGGCGGTCATCCCGTCTGGGTGGAATATGGCCATACGATGGCGACAACCTTCCACCCCGAACTGTCGCCCGACACGCCGTCGCCGATGCACCGGCGGTTCCTCGAATTGTGCGGCGCTTGACTCGGGTCAAATCCTTCCTATCTCTCTGACACCAAACGGGAGAACACCATGTCAAACATCGCAGTTGTTTATCACAGCGGCTACGGCCACACCGCCAAAGTCGCGCAGGCCGTCGCCGAAGGCGCGAAAGCCGACCTGATCGCCATCGACGCCGAAGGCAACATCACCGATGCCGAATGGTCCAAACTGGACGCTGCGCGCGCGATCATTTTCGGCTCGCCCACCTATATGGGCACGGTGTCCTGGCAGTTCAAAAAATTCGCCGATACCTCATCCAAACGCTGGTTCGCGTCCGAATGGCAAGACAAAATCGCGGCGGGTTTCACCAATTCGCATTCCGCCAGCGGCGATAAACTTTCGACCCTCACATATATGATGGTATTCTCGATGCAGCACGGCATGATTTGGACCGGTCAAACCGAACGCGGTCCGGATCCCACAGGTACGGACGTCGCGAAATCCACCGACATCAACCGCGTCGGCAGCTTTTCCGGCCTGATGACACAGGCGAATAATGAATCGCCTGAAGTTTCACCGCCATCCGGCGACATCGAAACGGCGAAATTGTTTGGCAAACGGATTGCGGAAATCACGGGGAAGTTTAAACCCTAAGGCGTGAAAACCGCAGTCGTCATTTACAACCTGGGCGGCCCCGACAAGCGCGAGGCCATTCAGCCGTTTTTGTATAACCTATTCAATGATCCCGCGATTATTGATTTGCCCGGATGGTTGCGCACGCCGCTCGCCTGGCTGATTTCCACCACCCGCGCGCCGAAAGTCGCGCCGCAATACGATATAATGGGCGGCGGCTCGCCGATACAGAAAAACACTTTGGCGCAGACGGAGGCATTACAGACCGCATTGGGCGGCGAATATAAAATCTTCACCGCCCAGCGTTACTGGCACCCCATGGCGGACGAAACCGTGCGTCAAGTAAAAGGGTGGGGCGCCGAACGTGTAATTTTACTGCCACTCTATCCGCAGTTCTCAACGACCACGACTTCATCATTCGTCCGCGTATGGGAACAGGCCGCCGCGGCGCACGGGCTGAACATCCCCACGCAAACCATTTGCTGTTTCCCTGACGCGCCCGGTTACGTGCGGGCGCAAGCGGATCTGGCTTGGCCCGTTTTGGCTGAAGCGAAAAAACACGGCACGCCGCGCATCCTGTTTTCCGCGCATGGCCTGCCGGAAAAAATCGTGCGCGATCACGGCGATCCTTATTGCATTCAGGTGCAGCGCAGCGCCGCCGCCATCGCCGCCGCACTGAATGAACCGGGGCTGGATTGGTTAGTCACATACCAAAGCCGCGTGGGACCGCTAAAATGGGTGGAGCCCTATACCATCGACGAAATCCACCGCGCGGCGGAGGAAAAAGTGCCTTTGGTCATTATTCCGCTCGCATTCGTTTCCGAACACCTGGAAACCTTGGTGGAACTGGATAAAGAATACGGCCATATCGCCGCAGATCAGGGTATTCCGTTTTACGGCCGCGTTCCCACGGTTTCCACGCACCCGGCCTTTATACAGGAACTGCGCAGTCTGGTTTTACAGGTTGCGGCGAATCCTTCGCCGCCGTACATTCCGCCACAGGGCCGCCGGATTTGCCCGGCCCATTGTGATGCTTGTCCGTGCGGGAGTGCAAATGGATTACAATAACGTCTTTGCGGCGAAAATTGAGGAGCTCCAGGAAAAGGGCAATTACCGCAAATTCAAAAACATGTCGCGTGTTCAAGGAAAGTATCCGCGCGCGACGTACCGCCCGTGCAAATATTCGCAATCCGAAATCACCGTTTGGTGCAGCAACGATTACCTGGGCATGAGCAATCATCCTGACGTGGTGCGCGCGCTGGCGGAGACGGCAGGGCAGGTGGGCGTGGGTTCCGGCGGGACGCGAAACATTTCCGGCACGACGAATTATCATTTGTTATTGGAAGAAGAGATCGCGGATTTGCATGGCAAAGAATCCGCGTTGCTGTTCACATCGGCTTATGTCGCGAACCAGACGACACTCGCGACGCTGGGAAAAATTTTTCCGGATTTGGTGATTTTGTCAGATGAGAAAAATCACGCCTCGATGATCCACGGCATTCAGGACGCGCGCGTGGAAAAACATATTTTCCGCCATAACGACGCCGCGCATGTTGAAGAAATTTTGCGCGGAATCGATGCATGCCGCCCGAAAATTATCGTATTTGAATCCGTTTATTCCATGGACGGTGATTTTGCGCCAATCCGCGAGATTTGCGATTTAGCGGACCGTTATAACGCGATGACTTATTTGGACGAAGTGCACGGCGTTGGTCTGTACGGCGCGCGCGGCGGTGGCGTGGCGGAGCGTGACGGTTTGATGGATCGCATCACCATCATTAACGGCACGCTGGCCAAGGCATTCGGCGTGATCGGCGGTTATATCGCGGCGGACGCGCGGATTGTGGATTGCATCCGGTCTTATGGCCGTGGGTTTATTTTTACGACGTCCCTGCCGCCTGCGATTTGCGCGGCGACGCTCAAATCCATTCAGATTGTGCGCGCCTCGCCCGACATGCGCGCGCGGCATCAGGAACGCGCGGGGGCGCTCAAGCAAAAACTCGCCGGGGCGGGAATTAAATATCGCCATACGCCGTCGCACATTGTACCCGTCGTCATCGGCGATCCGATTTTATGCCGTAATATCAGCGACGCTTTGCTGCATGTATATGGTATTTACGCTCAGCCGATTAATTATCCCACCGTTCCGTGGGGCGAGGAGTGTTTGCGCCTGACGCCTTCGCCGCTGCATAGCGATGAGGAAATTGATCACCTGGTTGAGGCGCTGGCACGCGTTTTGCGGAATAAAGCGTGCAACGACCTGCTGCGCGCCGCGCCGATGGAATCGGATGCGCTTGCGGCTTTGCTGGAAGCCGCGTAAATCAAGAGCATGAAATTACGATTGGGGACGCGCAAATCCTTGCTCGCCATGGCGCAATCGCGTCAAGTGGCGGAAACGTTGTGTGCCGCGCATCCGGGATTGGAAATTGAATTCGTCGGCATCATCACGCATGGCGACCGCGACCAAGCCGCGCCGCTCTGGCAAATGGATACGGTTGGTATTTTTACGCGTGACATTGATGAGAAATTATTATCGGGTGAAATTGATTTCGCCGTTCATTCGATGAAAGATTTAGGCACGCAGCGTCCGGCAGGATTAATAACCGCCGCGATTCCGCGCCGCGCACCGTCTTATGATGTGGCGTTGTTTCGCCCGGACATTATAGATATTTTGCGCACGGGCCGCGCGATAAAAATCGGTACCTCCGCGCCGCGCCGGAATGAACTGGTGCCGGAATTTTTACGTTCTGCTTTGCCGCAATTGAAGGGGACACCGCAAATCAAAATGGCGCCGCTGCGCGGAAATATTGACACGCGTTTGCGCCGGTTGCGTGAGGATGGCGACCGCGCGCTGGACGGGATCATTTTGGCCTTCGCGGGTTTGTCGCGTTTGTATGCCGATGATGAAGGCCGGAAAATTTTGTTCGATCTGCTGCGTGATTTAAAATGGATGGTCTTGCCGCTCACGCGCTGCCCGGGCGCGCCGGGGCAAGGGGCGATTGCGATTGAAGCACGCGCGGGTGATGCGCAAACATTAGAAATTTTATCGGTTTTGAACCACGCGCCGAGCGCCGCGCAAATTGAACATGAATTAGATATCCTGCGCGCCCACGGCGGCGGTTGTCATCAGCGTTTCGGCGTGGCGGTCGTCGATCTGCCGAATATGGAGTCTGGTGTGACGATCGTGCGCGGCGCGAATGAAGCGGGCAGGGCAGTAGGCGAAACGTGTGTCCCGAATGCGCCAGATTATACAGGCAAAAAAATCTGGCGCGGGCGCGACTGGCAGCGCAAGATTTTTCAGATGGAAAAATTATCGGCGTTGCCCGGCGATGCTGCCGCTGCTTTTGCCGCCAATTCCCGTGCGCTACCGGATGATTTTAATTTACAAACTCGGCTATGGGTTTCAGGCATGACCAGTTGGGAAAACCTCGCCGCGCGGGGTCTGTGGGTGGAGGGCTGCGCGGATGGATTCGGCTTTGATTTTATCCGAAACCTGATCGCCGATCCGGCGTTGCAATTGCCGCCGCTGAGCGAATGGGAAATCTTTACGCATGTCGATGCCCAGGAAGGTTGGGGAGATGCCAAGGTTTGCGCGACATATAAATTAATTCCCATGCCGCCTGCCGAATGTCTCGCCGAACTCGCAGCGGCGGATGTGATTGAATGGTCGAGCGCGCAGCAATTCGCGGCACTGCATTCTTACGCGCACCCAAACGCTTTGCATGTTTGCGGGCCGGGTAAAACGGCCGATTATTTACGTGCGCAAGGCGTAAAAAACCTTGTTGTTTTGCCGCTTTTTGATTAATTAAGGTTGTGCAAAATCTGCTCCTCCAGCCGCTCAAACAGCGCCGCCAGCGCGCCAGCCGACATATGCGCGATTTGGTGGCGGAAATACACGTATCGCATCGTCAAATGATTCAGCCCCTCTTTGTTGCGGAGAATTTGCCCGCGCGCGCCGAGGTTCCCGGTATTCCAGGCACGCATCGCGACACGCCCGATAGTTTATTGCGTCAGGTGGAATTTGATCTGAAAAACGGCGCGACTAAATTTTTGCTCTTTGCATCCCCTGCGGCGAAGTCGACGCGTGAATTTGATCATTCATTTCTGGCATCGCAAATCGCCGCACTGAAAAAACAATTCGGCGAAGATATCTGGCTGGTGGCGGATGTATGTTTATGCGCTTCGACGGCACATGGCCATTGCGGAATTTTGAATGACGCGATGGATCATGTCGTAAATCCCGAAAGTGCTGCCGCATTGGCTGAGATGGCAGTTGATTGTGCTGCGGCGGGCGCGGATTGCGTGGCGCCGTCTGATATGATGGACGGCCGTGTTGCGGCGATCCGCACGGCGTTGGATCACGCGGATTTGGACTGCACGGCGATCATGAGCTATTCGGCAAAATTCGCTAGCGCGTTTTATGGGCCGTTCCGCATCGCGCAGGATTCCGCACCGGATAAAAAATTGAAATTGCAAGACCGCAAAACTTATCAAATGGATTTTCGCCGCACGGATGATGCGTTAATTTGTTCGCTGCGCGACGCGGAAGAGGGCGCGGATATTTTGATGGTCAAACCGGCGGTGCATTATTTGGATGTGTTGGCGCGGCTGACCACGGAAATTCCACTGCCGTTCGCGGCTTATTACGTTAGCGGCGAGCATGCGATGGTGGAAGCCGCGGCGGCGCAGGGCCTGCTTGATGCGCGTGCTGCGCATATTGAGAATTGGCACGCGCTGCGCCGCGCGGGCGCGAGAATGATCATCACTTACGCCGCGCGTTATGCGCGTGAATGGCTCAGGGAGTTTTATGGTGAATAAATTTGTCGCTGCATTGAAACATGAAAATACCAGCACGCCGCCGGTCTGGATGATGCGCCAGGCGGGGCGTTATCACGCGCATTATCAGTCCATCCGCGCAAAGCATTCGTTTTTGGAAGTCTGTAAAACGCCTGCATTGGCTGCCGAAGTCGCCATGGGGCCGATGCGCGATTTCGATTTTGACGCCGCAATTTTGTTTTCGGATATTCTGTTTCCGCTTGAAGCCATGGGGATTGGATTGGATTTTGCGCCGGGGCCGAAACTGGCCAGCCATTTGCGTGAAGTGGCGGATCTGGAAAATTATAATCCAAACATCCCCCCCGATTTTTTTGAGTTTCAGGCGGACGGATTGCGCCAAACCCGTGCGATGCTGTCACCTGAAAAAGGCTTGATCGGTTTTGTCGGGGCGCCTTTGACGCTGTATTTCTTTGCGGTTGAAGGTTCGCATAAGGGCGATTGTTCCTCCGCCCATGCGGGCCTGTTGGACGGGCGGTTCAAAGGTTTTATGGAGCGGTTGCATCCCGTGCTGCTGCAAAACATGAAAACACAGGCCGCCGCGCGCCCGGACGCGATGGCGATGTTCGATTCATGCGGCGGCGATATCGCGCCGGATTTATTCGCAAAAATTTATTTGCCGCATCTGGCGCGAGTACTGCGTGACTTTAACGCGGCTTATCCCGATATGCCGATTATTTATTACGGCAAGCATATGACGCGCGAATATTGGGATTTGTTGCGCGATTTGCCGATTACGTGCCTTGGCGTTGATCATTATCAAAATTTACCAAATGCGATGCAAAAATACGGAGCGCGATGGGCGTTGCAGGGCAATTTTCATCCAGATTATCTGACGCTGCCGCATGATGAATTCCGCGCGCGCGCGGCAGAGTTTTTTACGGCGATGGCCACTGTGCCTACGGAATTGCGGCAAGGCTGGGTTTGCGGCCTCGGCCACGGAGTCACGCCGCAGGCGCGTGAAGAAAACGTCAAGGCCTTTGTGCAAATGTCGCGTGAATTTTTCGGCGCGCATTCGGCGGCGGCATGAAGAACCTATTCGAAAAATATGATGTTGCCGGGCCGCGTTACACCAGTTATCCCACCGTGCCTTATTGGGAAACCGCGCCGACGGAAAGTGAATGGATTGCGGCGCTGCGCGCGGAATTAGAAAGCAGCATTCAGAAAAATCGTGGGGCGGCGATTTATATGCATTTGCCGTTTTGTGAATCGCTATGCACTTTTTGTGCCTGCAATAAGATTGTGACTAAAAATCACGGCCGCGCGCGGCCATATATTGAAACGCTGCAACGCGAATGGAAGATTTATCTGGAAAAACTTGGCATGCAAAAAATTCCGGTTGCCGAGGTGCATTTGGGCGGCGGCACGCCAACGTTTATGTCGCCGGATGAATTGCGGGATTTATTGTCAGGTATTTTTGCCGATATGGATTTCACACCGGATGCGGAATTGTCCTTTGAAACCGATCCGCGCGTGACGACGGATGAACAATTACAAGTTTTATATGATTTGGGATTCCGCCGTATCAGTTTGGGTGTGCAGGATTATAACCCCGTCGTGCAAGATATGATCAACCGTGTGCAATCGGTTGAAATGGTTGGGCGGCTGACGGAATCCGCGCGTATGGTTGGTTACAGCGGTGTGAATTTTGATTTGGTTTACGGCCTGCCGCATCAGACGATTGCGGGCATCACGCAAACGATCGAAAAGGTGATTGTGCAAAAGCCTGATCGCATTGCGTTTTATTCTTATGCGCATGTGCCTTGGGTCGGTCAGACCGGCCAGCGTAAATTCACGGATGCGGATGTGCCCGCGGGGTCGGCTAAACGCGCGCTTTATGAAGCCGGACGGGAAATGTTTCTGGCGGCGGGTTATATTGAAATCGGCATGGATCATTTCGCTCTGCCGCATGATGAGCTGGCAGTCGCGATGGACAAGAAAACTTTATTCCGCAATTTTATGGGTTATACGCCGCATCATGTTTCGCCGATGATCGGCCTGGGTGTTTCGGCGATTGGCGACGCTTGGACGGCATTTATGCAAAATGAAAAAGATATTAAAAATTATACCGCGCGCGTTGATGCTGGTGAGTTGCCGATCATGCGCGGCCATGTTTTGACGGCGGAAGATTTAGTTCTGCGCCAGCATATTTTAAATTTAATGACGCAATTCGAAACGCGATGGTCTGATCAGGAAACGTGGACCGATAGCTTAACGCAAATTCCGAAATTGATGGTGGGCTTTGTTAACGATGGATTGGTGCAGTTTTCATCCGGGCATTTAAAAGTGACGGAAAAAGGGCGGCCATTTTTGCGGAATATTTGTATGGCTTTTGATGCGCGGCTGCAACGACAGCAAATGGATAAACCCATATTTAGCAAAACCGCCTAATGCTTGGCTGTTTGAATGAAGATTACAAGGAGTGCGTTATTATCGGCGCGGGGTTTTCCGGATTGCTGGCGGCGTACCGGTTGCTGCAACGTGGCTGGCGGATAAAATTATATGACGCCGCAGCGCGGGCAGGCGGCCTGATCGACACCGCCCAAACCGAATACGGTATTGCCGAAGCAGCGGCGCATAGCGTCCGTTCCTCCCTGGCAATGGATCAGCTATTTGCCGAACTAGAAATCGAAACTGTCACGGCGCGCGCGAATAAGAAATATATTTTGCATGATGGCAAGTTTTCAACTTTCCCTTTACGGCTTAATGAAATTATTACAGCCGCAGCGCGGGCGGCTTTTATCCCCGCGAAGCCGAAGTATAATAACCTACAAGATTGGGCATTACATCATTTAGGACAAGCGGCATTGGACCGTTTAATTTATCCTATGATGCAGGGGATTTATGCGGCCCAGCCGGACGAACTTTCGCCGCAATTGGTTTTTCCAGGCTTGCTACCGGCATCGGGGCGGTCGTTGTTACCTCATGCATTCATGCAGCCGCGCGGAAAACATAAAGCGCGCGTGATGGCCCCGCGCGTGGGAATGGCGGCGTTGACGGAAAAGTTATTCAATTTTATTCAATCGTCATCAAACGGTCAGATTTGGTTAAGTGAAAAAATTTCCGATCTTCCGGATTCGCCCAATATGATTATTGCAACGCCTGCCGGGGCCACCGGATCGCTGCTGCAAAATGATTTTAAAACATCCTCGGCTGCGCTGCATGGCATTCGCTATGCGCCGATGATCTCAGTGACGGTTTTTCTAGATCGTCAATCGCATCGGCCGCCAAAGGGTATGGGCATTCTATGTGTCGCGAACGAGCCGCGCCGGATGATGGGAATTTTATTTAATTCTTCAAGTTTCGCGCATCGCGTGCGGGATGAATCGCGCGTTGCTTCCTATACGGTTATGCTGGGCGGCACGCGCGATCCGGAAATTCTGAATTTGACTGATCAGGAATTGCGGCAATTAATTACGGCAGAATTCGCCGCAGTTTTCAATTTGTCCGAGCCGCCGCTTGAAATCGTCACACATCGCTGGCCCCAGGCAATTCCAGTCTATTCGCCGGAACTGGCGATTGCGCATGAAAAAATCAGCCAAGATTTTTGCGCTCAGCCCGGCCGGATTTTATTTGGGAATTATACGGGCCAAATCAGCCTACGCGGCATAACGGACACTTTTATGGTTTGATAAGCACTGGCATTGTGCGCCAAAGCTGGCTATTTAATGGTTATGGCAAATCCGTCTCTTGTTCGCTTGCGTATTGCTTCAGCCAGTCTGAATCAGACGGTTTATGATTTCGCTGTGAATGTAAAAAATATTTGCGCTGCGATTGATCGCGCGGTGGCGGATCAAGCCGATATTTTATCACTGGAAGAATTGACATTGACCGGTTATGCCGCTGATGATTACCATCAGTGGAATAAAAATAATGATCTGGTTTGGCTGGCGATTCAGAAAATCAAAAACCATGCCTTTGAAAAAAATCCAAATTTGGTGATTTCGTTTGGCGCGCCGTGGCATTATGCGGATAAAACGCGCCATGCTGATGATCCAGAATATAATATTGAAAATTTGCCTTATAACACGCAATGGCTGATCACACGGGGCCGCGTCGTTGCCATTACGGCTAAGTCGTTATTGGCAAATGGCCCGGCGGAATATGAACGGCGACATTTTATCGGTTGGCCACCGTCGCAGGGAGTGCGTGAGATTATATTGCCTGATGGTTCGCGTGCGCCGTTTGGAAAACCAGTAACGGTTTTATCAGAGGATGGCCGATGCGTGACATTAGTGCAGGAAATTTGCGCGGACGCTTGGCCGGGTTTGTTCGATAGCGCGAATGTTAACGCGCGCGAACAACAGGAAGCGCGATTTATTATTGGATTGTCGCAAAAATATGATTTGAGCGTGATTTTGAATCCCAGCTCTAGCAAGCCTGAACCCGCAAATAATAAGGAATTATTGCGTATTAAAGGTCTGTGTGAAACGGGTTCGGAATATTGCGGGCTTTATGTTTTTACAAATTGCCTGGGATCTGCTTCGGGCCTTTATGCAGCGGAAGGCGGTCAGATTTTTGCCCAGAACGGCAAAGTTATTCACCATAATCAACGTTATTCGTTTGGTGATATTTCTTACAGTAGCGTTACGGTTGATGTGCCGTCGGCAGCGCGTGTGCCGGACGGTGAGACAGTGCCGCATGAATTTTCGGATAATCTACCTGCGACGAAAGTTGGCGGGAAATCATTATTTGATGCGGCGTATGAAGAGGGGATAATTTCTACCGACGAATTGCGCTATGAAGAATATTTGCGTTCTGTCGCATTGTGGTTGCGCGATTATATACGCAAACAAACCTTTGCCTGTCAGGGGTATGTGATTTCATTGTCGGGCGGCAAGGATTCCGCCTATGGCGCGCTGGCTGTGACCACCATGGTGGATTTAGATGTCGCAGAAAATGGGATTCGTGGATTTTTTGAACGCTTTAAAGATTTAAATTATGAAAATGATATTTTGAAAATTTTGTCGGAACAGGGCGAGGCTGCCGCCGTATGCGCGATTAAACAACATCTATTGACCTGCATTTATATGTCAACGGAAAACAGTTCGGATCGCACGCGCCACGCCGCGCGATTTTTGATTGAAGGCGACGCGAAAACGCCTGGTATCGGCGGTAAATTTCATGCCGCGGACGTGCAGGGAATTTGGGATACGACGCTGGCGGCATTTAACGGCCTCGGATTTATGCCACCTGATTGGGCGAATCCGCGCGATGATTTGTTGCTGCAAAATATGCAGGCGCGGGTCCGTTTGCCGCTACCATGGGCCATTTCCGCGCGCGAGGGGAAAATAGCGCTGACCACATCGAATGAGTCCGAAGCGGCGTTGGGTTATACGACTGCGGGCGGCGACATGCATTTAGGTGGCGCAAATCCGATTGGCGGCATTCCCAAAAACATTATTACGGAATCGCTGCTTTATTTTGAAAAGCGCGGATTAATTGGCGCAGCGCCAGCGCCGTCATTGCATTATACTAATTTAGAAACGCCGACGGCTGAGCTGCGCAAAGCCGATACAACCCGTGCCGGGCAAACGGATGAGGATGATTTGGGTTTTACCTATCGCCAATCGGATTTTATGGAAGAGCATTTATTAGTGCGCCGGGAGTCTCCGCTTGAGGTTTATCAACATATGCGCGCGGCTCAAAATTTATTTCCAAATGATCCTGCTGCTTGCCGGGATATTTTGATTCAATTTGCCGCGCGGCGCTGGCCGGCGGCGCAATTCAAGCGTGTTATGTCTCCAATTGCGCCGCATGTCGGAAGAAACGTTGATCCGCATCAGTCTGTGCGCACAACAATTTTAGGGGATCATTTCAATACAGGTTGCGCACTGATGACATTAGAAGCCATGGCGGAAATTCTGGGCGGGCAAGCGGGATTGGAACAGCATTTCGACCGCAGTTTGGATGAATTGCGCGCAGAGGCCCTATTGAATTCGAAATTCAAGCATCAATTAATCTTTTCGACAATTCAGGACTTACTTTCAGGCGGGCTAAAACATGCCGTCTGATATTTCCTTATCCGCAGAGGAAAAAAATCGTTATTCGCGCCAGATGATTTTGCCGGATATTGGCGCGGAGGGACAGCAACGATTAAAGGCGGCGAAAGTTTTAATTGTTGGCGTTGGCGGTCTGGGATCGCCCGCAGCATTGTATTTGGCGGCGGCGGGTGTGGGCACGATTGGCCTTGCCGATGCGGATCAAGTATCGCTTAGCAATTTACAGCGCCAAGTGATTTATTCTACTGATGACGTTGGGAAATATAAAGTCGATATTGCCGCGCAACGTTTGCGAGCGTCGAATTCAAATGTAGAAATTAAAAGTTATCACAATGCAATATCATTCGATAACGTATTGGATATTTTTAACGATTACGATGTTATTTTAGATGGCACGGATAATTTTGCCGCGCATTATTTAATCAATGATGCGGCGATATTGGCGCGCAAACCGCTGGTCTGGGGAAATGTTGAGCGCTTTTCGGGGCAGGTGGGCGCTGTCTTGCCGCTCCAAACTGCTTGTTATCGTTGTTTGTATCCGTCGCCACCTCCACCCGGCGTTGCGCTGTCTTGTGCGGAAATCGGGGTGATGGGCACGGTGCCTGGCATGATCGGTACTTTGCAAGCCACAGAAATTCTGAAAATTATTTTGCAAATCGGCGAACTTCTGGCCGATCGGATTTTGCGCGTTAACAGCCTGACCGGACAATTCAAGGAAATTAAAGTAACGCGAAATCAGGATTGTGCTATATGCGGAAACCAACCGGCAATTACAAATTTGATGATGCCTGTTCAGGCTTGCGCGATAATGGAAATTACCGCGAATGAATTGCAGGATAAAATACAAGCCAGCAGCGCGCCTTTTTTATTGGACGTCCGGAGTCCGGATGAATTTGCGGTTAATAAAATTTCCGGGGCGTATTTAATTCCTTTGCCGCTTTTGTCGCAAAGATTGCATGAAATTCCAATCAATCAAGAAGTCATAGTTTATTGTCATTCCGGTCAGCGCAGCGCCCAGGCGGCAGAGGAATTACAAAAACACGGATACCGTGCGCGCGCATTAAAAGGCGGTATTCTGGCGATGCAAGCCGCTGGACATTACGCCTGAAACGGCCTATTTAAGGGCATCACCGGGGGTGCAATTGCTGAGAGGGTGCCATGGCGCCTAACCCCAAGACCTGATCTGGTTAGTACCAGCGGAGGGAGTGTGACGGCGGCATTGCCGCATCGCGCCTGACTTGTCTTCCCTGTGATACGTAAACCGAGGAAGCCATGACCAAAACTGCCGACAAAAAAACCGCCCGCACTGTTGATCTGAGCGTTTATCGCCAGCCCTTGCCGAATTCCCGCCGCGTTTATGTGGAAAGCGCGAATGATCCGTCCGTGCGCGTACCGATGCGTGAAGTTTCTTTGGCGCGCCAGCAAAACGGCGCGGCGCGTGAACCTGTTGTGCTGTATGACACGGCGGGGCCTTACGCGGATCCGGATTTGCAAATCGATGTGTATCAAGGATTGCCGAAGTTGCGCCGTCAATGGATTCTGGCGCGCGGCGATGTTGAGATAACAGCGGGCGGCGCATTGCGCGCGAGCGCAGGTAAAACGGTTTCGCAATTGCATTATGCGCGCCGTGGCATCATCACGCCGGAAATGGAATTTATCACCATTCGGGAAAATCAGCGTCGCGATGCGGCTGATGTATCCCGTATCACTGCGGAATTCGTGCGCCGCGAAGTCGCCGAAGGGCGCGCAATTATTCCCGTGAATATTAATCATACAGAATGTGAACCGATGGTCATCGGCCGGAATTTTTTGGTCAAGGTGAATGCGAATATCGGCAATTCCGCCATTCGTTCCTCAATCGAGGAGGAGGTGGAAAAACTGCTGGTCGCAACGCGCTGGGGCGCGGATACCGTGATGGATCTGTCGACCGGCAAAGACATTCATGAAACGCGCGAATCCATTTTACGCAATTCACCCGTGCCGATCGGCACCGTGCCGGTTTACCAAGCATTTGAAAAAGTCGGTGGGCGCATCGATAAACTTGGCTGGGATGTATACCGCGAAACGCTGATCGAGCAGGCGGAGCAAGGCGTGGATTATTTCACGATCCATGCAGGTGTGCTGCGCGAATATATCCCGGCGGCGCTGAACCGGATCACCAAAATCGTTTCGCGCGGCGGATCACTGATGGCGAAATGGTGTTTACACCATAAGCAAGAAAACTTTTTATACACACATTTCGAAGAAATTTGTGAGATTATGAAACAATACGATGTTTCATTTTCTTTGGGTGATGGTTTGCGTCCCGGCTGTATCGCCGATGCGAATGATGCGGCGCAATTCGGTGAACTCCGCACCCTTGGAGAACTCACCAAAAAGGCCTGGGCGCATGATATTCAGGTGATGATTGAGGGGCCTGGACATGTGCCGATGCATTTGATCCAGGAGAATATGACGGAACAGCTCAAACATTGCCACGAAGCGCCGTTTTATACTTTGGGTCCGCTGACTACGGATATCGCGCCCGGATATGATCATATCACCAGCGCCATCGGCGCGGCGATGATTGGTTGGTATGGTTGCGCGATGCTTTGTTACGTGACGCCGAAAGAACATTTGGGTTTGCCGAATTACGAAGACGTTAAACAAGGTTTGATCGCCTATAAAATCGCAGCGCATGTGGCGGATATCGCAAAAGGTCATCCAGGTGCGCAAATGCGGGATGATGCATTGTCGCAAGCGCGGTATGATTTTCGCTGGGCGGATCAGTTTAATTTATCGCTCGACCCTGAAACGGCAAAAAGATATCACGATGAAGAATTGCCGGCGGAAGGCGCAAAAAGCGCGCATTTTTGCTCGATGTGTGGACCCAAATATTGTTCGATGCGGATCAGCGAGGATGTTGATGTCGCCAACGATGAAATGTCGGAGGCCGCAGCGGCATGACTATTTCTATCGGCATCGTGGGCGCGGGGATTATCGGGCGTTTGCTTGCTCTGAAAGCCTGCGCGCGCGGCTGGCGAGTAACGTTATTCGAACGCGGCGCGGAGGATGGAGCGACAGCCTGTAGTTCCGTATCGCCCGCAATGCTCGCCCCTTATTGCGAATTAGATGTAGCGGAAAAAACGGTATCGGATTTAGGCGCGCTGTCATTGCGGTTGTGGCCGGAGATTTTGTGTGAATTTGATTTGCCGGTTTATTTTCAACAGGCAGGCAGTTTGGTTGTTGCGCCGCCGCAAAACAGCGATGAACTGGAACATTTCGCGCGCACGGTTAAATCGCGCGCATCGGAAGATGTTTTTCAAAACATTAAAAGCGATGAATTAAAAGTATTTGAACCGGATTTGGATAGCCGTTTTCAGTCTGGATTATTTTTCCCATCCGAAGGTCAGATTGACAGCCGTGGTGCACTGGCGGCGTTATTAATGGCCGCGCGCGAACGTGGTGCAGATTGCCGTTTCGGCCAGGAAGTGCGTGCGATCCGGCCGAATGAAATTGATTGCGGCAATGCAACGTCAAAATTCGATATGGTATTTGATTGCCGCGGTTACGGCGCGGCGAAGGATATCAAAAATCTCCGCGCCGTGCGTGGCGAAATCATTCGTCTTCACGCGCCAGATGTGCATTTGAATCGCCCGGTGCGGCTGCTTCACCCGCGCTGGCCGCTATATGTCGTGCCGAGGCCGGATAACCATTATATCATCGGCGCGACGACGATTGAATCTGAAGATGCTTCGCCAATTGCGCTGCGTTCCATGCTCGAAATGCTCAGCGCCGCCTTTACTATCAGCGCGGGGTTCAGCGAGGCGCGCATTCTGGAAACATTAACCGGATTGCGTCCGGCTTTTCCGGATAATGAGCCGCGCATTATGCACCAGCCTGGTTTGATCCGTGTCAACGGCGTTTACCGCCATGGCTTTTTGCTCGCGCCGGTTTTGACGGATTATGCTTGCCAGCTGGCGGAAAAATCACAGCCGTCTGCGCCAATGCCATATTTGGTTCGGGAGGCTGCATGAAAATCATCATCAACGGCGAAGCGAAAGAGATAAATGCCGCCACGATTGCGGATGTAACAAAAATATTGGGATACGAAGGCGATTATTTTGCCGTTGCGAAAAATCTGACGTGTGTGCCGCGTAATCAATATGATGCAACCGCCATCGCGGAAAACGATGAAATCGAAATTCTAATGCCGATGCAGGGAGGCTGACATGTGGCAATTGGGCGGTAAAAATTTTTCCAGCCGGTTGGTTCTCGGCACGTCGCGGTATCGTTCGCCGGAAAATCTGCGCGAAGCCATTACGCGTTCGGGGATTGAAATCGTCACGGTTTCACTGCGCCGCCAGGCCGCCGGTGATGGCAATAAATTCTGGGATTTGCTGCGCGAAATGAATATCGCCTTTCTGCCCAACACCGCCAATTGCCGCAGCGTGCAGGAAGCCATCACCACGGCCCACATGGCGCGCGAAGTTTTCAAAACCAACTGGATTAAATTGGAGACGGTCGGCGATGAATATACGTTGGCGCCGGATCCTTTTGCATTGGTCGAAGCCGCGCGGATTTTGATCGCCGATGGGTTCGAAGTTTTTCCTTATACAACTGAAGATTTGGTGGTGGCCGAACGCCTGGTTGCAGCGGGATGTAAAATTTTAATGCCCTGGGCCGCGCCGATTGGATCGGGGCAGGGGATTGCGAATGCGCAGGCGCTGAAAACTTTGCGCGCGCGTTTTCCGGAAACGACACTGATTATCGACGCCGGAATTGGCGCCCCTTCCCATGCCGCGCAGGTAATGGAAATGGGATATGATGCCGTGATGCTGAACACTGCAATTGCTTTGGCCGATGATGCGCCCAAAATGGCGCAGGCTTTCGCGCGCGCGATTGAAGCTGGGCGTATGGGATACGAAGCAGGCCTGATGCCGCGGCGTGATTTTGCAGAGCCTTCAACACCAACGCTTGGCACGCCATTCTGGAAAGAGGAGAAACGCGCGTGATTGAAATTTACGCTCCGCGCGCGCCAGAACAGCGGCCTATTGTTTGGACGATTGCGGGATCGGACAGCTGCGGCGGCGCAGGAATCCAGGCAGATTTGAAAACGTTTGCCGCGATGGGTGTGCACGGCTGTACGGTGATCGCGGCGTTGACGGCGCAGAATACAGGCGCGGTGACAGCGGTTGAATCCGTTTCCGCGCAGATGCTGGAGGCGCAGATTAACGCGCTGAAATCCGACATGCCGCCGCGTGCGATTAAAATTGGGATGCTCGGTAACGCGGACAGCGTGCGCGCGCTAGCGGAGAATTTAAAGAATTTGAACAGTTATGTGGTGTGCGATCCTGTGATGATTGCTTCCTCCGGACGCGCTTTGATTGGCGACGATGTTGTTGCGCTAATGAAGGAGCATTTATTGCCGCTAACAAATTTGTTGACGCCTAATGTGCGGGAAGCGGAAGCTTTATCGGGTGTAAAAATCGCCAACGACAAAGACGTGGTCAAAGCAGCGATGCTTATTTGCCTGCTTGGCACGCGCGCAGTGATCATAAAAGGCTGGAATAACGGTAATGGTTTTGTACAGGATTTTTATCAGTCAGCGGCGCAAAGTTTCTGGCTGACATCGCCGCGCCGCCGCAACACTGATGCGCGCGGGACGGGTTGCAGTTTTGCTTCCGCCATCGCGGCGGCGCATGCACTAAGTTATTCCGAAGAAGATGCGGTCGTGATGGCAAAGGCAAGCGTCAATCAATTCACGCGCCTGTCGCAGCCGCTCGGCCAGGACGCGCCGATTTTAACTTATCAACCCTTGCCATGCACGGCGGATGATTTTCCGTGGCTGACGGCAGATGCGGTGGCGGGGCGAAACCGCGCGCATTTCCCTGATTGCGGCGACACACCGCTGGGGTTTTATCCGCTAGCGGATAGCGCGGATTGGTTGCGGCGGTTATTGCCGCTTGGCGTCACGACGGCGCAGCTGCGTATCAAGGATAAAACTGGCGCGGAATTAGAAAATGAAATCCGCGCCGCAATTGCGGTCGGGCGGGAATATAACTGCCGTTTGTTCATCAACGATCATTGGGAAATCGCGATCAAACACAAAGCATACGGCATCCATTTAGGGCAGGAAGATATCGAAGCAGCCGACATCGCGGCTATTGTCAAAAGCGGTTTGCGCCTTGGCCTCAGCACGCATTCATATGCCGAGCTTGCACGTGCGGTTGCGTGCCAGCCATCTTATCATGCGCTCGGGCCGATTTTTCAGACTAGCAGCAAGGTTTTGCGTTTCGGCGCGCAAGGTTTGGATACATTGTGCAATTGGCGCCGGATGCTGAATGGGCAATTGGTTGCCATTGGCGGTATCACCTTGGAAAATGCGCGAGAGGTTTTAGGAGCGGGGGCGACGGGCATCGCGGTGATTTCAGATGTATCGCAAAATGCAAACCCCGAAGCGCGCACGCGTGAATGGTTAAACTTGTTTGGGGCTTATCAGGAATCCGGACGCCGCGCGGCGTGATCAGACAAATAATCTTTGGCCAATAAACTCACCCGCGCGCGCGCCGCCGGGGCAGGCGAAAATGGCGCTGCCGTTGTGGGTGGTGAACTGGTTGAGCGCATCCTGTTTCGCCATGCGGTCGAACATTTTGATGAAGGTTTTCGGATCGCGCTGATAGGAAATGAAATGCAGCCCCGCATCATATTCAATCCTCTGGCGCCAGGGCGGCCAGCGTTCGGCGATGAAATTCACGCCGTCGTTATAAGAATAACCGCGCCGCAAAATCTCCGCGCCGCCGTTTGCGGCAGCGTTGCCGAGGCGAACGTGCGCGTTTTCGGGGATGATATAATTGCCGTCTTTATCCGTCGCATTTAAATCCAGTGCGTCGAACTCATTGCGGCCGGTCAGGGGTGCGCCGGAGATTTTTTTACGCCCGATGATTTCTTCCTGCGCCGCAACATCCATGGAATCCCAATGTTCCAGCGCGATGCGGATGCGCCGCGCGACCAGGTATGTGCCGCCCTGCATCCAATCCGGCCCTTCATTGCCCACCCAGACGAATTTATCGTGGTCTTTGGGCTGCTGCGTGCCGTCTTTGAAACCCATCAGGTTACGCGGCGTTTCGCCATCATTGCCGCCCGACAAAAATCCGGTCTGCGCCCAGCGGATGTGGGCGCGCTCGCCCGCGATGCGTGCGAATTGGCGGATGGCGTGGAAGGCGACCTGGGGATCGTTCGCGCAGGCTTGCACCGATAAATCACCGCCGGATTTTTCCATGATCAATTGATCGCCCGCGAATTTTGGCAAATCAACGAACGTCGCCGGACGGCGCGCGGCCAAACCATAACGATCACTGCCATCTTTGGAAAACAATCCCGCGCCGAAACCGAATGTCGCCGTCAGACGTGAAGGCAGCAGGCCGCGCGCGTCACCGCCGTCGCCTGCGACTGATTTACCCTGCGTCATTTGGGCGGCGGCTTCCGTCCAATCTTTCAATAATGAAACGACTTCATCGCGCTTGTCCGTTGTCAAATCAAACGCCGCAAAATAGCTATGCGATTGCTGCGGCGTTACGATGCCCGCCTGATGCGCGCCGTAAAATTTTTCCGCACCGCGCGGATTGCGTTCAAACAAACGCGCGGCAGGACCGAGGCCGAACCCCAGCCCCGCACCCGCCACCGCGGCCAAACCGACTCCGCCCGCCGCCGTGAAGAAATTGCGGCGGGTGATATCCGTCAGACCTTTAAAGGGGCATGCCATGCCCTATTCTGACACAGACAGGTTGTTCGTGTCATCCTCAACGTAATAAAAACCGTCGCCGGTTGGCTTCATGGCGATACCGAACAGATTGCCGCTGCCGGGTGGAACCTGTGCTTTGTCGGCATTCAGCCACTGCGCGGCGATTTGCTTTCCGGACGCCGGATTGATTTCCACCACCTGACCGTTTTTACCGTTGGTCACCAGCAAATTGCCATTCGGCGCCATCACCATCGCGAGCGGACGGTGCAGGAAACCTTCCTTCGTCACTTCGCGCAGGTTACCGGGGCCAGTGAGTGTTGTCGGATTATCAATCGCCACGACGCGGTTATTGATCGCATCCGACGCATAAAGCGTTTTGTGATCCGCGCTGAGCGCAAGGCCGGTCGGACCAATAATGAAAACGTCTTTCGCCGCTTGCTCGCTCAAACCGCTTGCGATCATCGTCTGGCTTTTCACGACAGGTGTTTTACCCGCGGTGGACAGTTCAATGCGCAAAATCGTCGCCTTATTCACCACCGGATCCGGCGCGGCGGGTGCGCCGACGCCAAATCCTGTGTTGCTGACGAACAATGTCGCGCTGTCGCCGTGGTCGATCACCGCCATGTTACCCCATGGGTCGTTGATATTCTTGCCCGCGATCGTGCTGACAACCTGACCGTTTGAATCCAGAACGATCAAACATCCCGCGCCCTTGGTCGCCGTGGTGCCATCGGTGCTGGGCGTCGAACCGACAATCACGTGGCCGCTTTTCAACACCGCCATGGCCGTTGATAAACCAACACCGCCCGGGCAGCCTTTCAGATCATGTGGAATGTCGGCGAAGAGCGTCGTCTCCTCCGTATCCGGATGGTAAATCATGATTGTCGATCCGGTGCCCTGCAAATTTTTAGCGTTGTTAAAGTTATCCACCAGCACATCGTCCTTTTTAATTTTCCCGGCCGATGCGGGCGCGACGAAAATCGCATAGGGGTTCTGGTCGCCGTTATCTGGCACGCTGGAGGTCACGTTTTTGTGATGACGCGGTTTCGTGAGGTAGCCGTCATCGGCCATCGCGGGCGCGGCCAGCGCACCAATCATTGCAGCGGTTAAAAGTAATTGTTTCATGTTCATCTCCATTAAAAGGTCAGAGTGGTGCGGATGCCGACGATCGTTTCATTCTTGATACGATCACCAGTTGGGCTGTTTGGATCGGCAATGCCGCCGCCGGGGTTAAAGACATATTGGAAATCCGGCTGCAAATTCCACCACGGCGCCAGCGCGTATTGATACGTCGCCTCCAGCACGGTTTCATTGCTGCGCTTAGGCTGCGGCGTTCCGGCGGCGATGGTGTCGCCGTCGAAATCACGCGCGCGGTCGCTCACGGTTGTATAAGCAACGCCCAGACCCAGCACGTCATCCCCGCGTCCTTCGATCAAGCCTTTAAAGTTCAGGCCGCCATTGACGCTGAAATGAATTTCATTCCGGTCGTTCGGTGAGATCATCGGACGGACGAAAAAGCCGATCGCCTTTTCGCCTTCGGCATCACGCCACAGTGCCTGATCAATCACACCATAGATGCTGTAATTGCCGCGATGCAAACGCGCGATACCGTTGCTGGAAGGATCCGCGAGCGACAGACCATCCGTGCCGTAACGCTGATCCGCGAATTTCCCGGCGTCATACCAGAAACCGAGTTTATAAGTGCCCGGCAAAACCGTATCGCCCGCGCGCTGCGTATCGCCGACGGTCGGATAAGCGAATTGAATTTCGCCAAGGAACAGCGCGCTGTCTTTCAAACGGAAATTCGTGCCGCGGTCGTCGAGTTTTTGTGCGTCATCACTTGAACGCGGATCCAGGCCGCCTGGATTGTCGTCAAACACGCCCGCCAAAACCGTCCAGGGACTTGCCTCAGGCGTAAACTTCACGCGCGCGCCGAGGGACGATAATGGATAAGCCGGACCACCGCCAAGCAAATCCGCCGAAGGCACCATCGGCCAGCCGAACATCGTATTCACATAAAGCGCCGAATATTGGCTGCCCATGAATTCCTGATCCACGCTTTGCTGACCGACTTTGATGTCGGTCGTATTATTCAATAATGTTTGATCATACCAAAGTTCCCATAAACGGAACCCGTCATCCGCCTCAATCCCGCTCGCGGTTTGCAGGTTCATCAGGTTATTCGCGCTCAGGTTCGTGCCGTGAACGTGCATGCCACTGGCGTTAAACGTCCCGCCGTCCCAGCCGAGTGCCTTGCCGGTATCCATCTGCAACGTCAAAGTCGTCAGGCCGTCGTAATCGCCCGTGCGCTTCACGCCGCCGCTGGTATTACCCAAAATCTCGCTGACCTCCGTCAGGCCGACTGTTACGCCGTACTGGCCTAACCAAGTCCGCGCGCCCCAGGCATCGCCCAGCATCTGGTCCTGTTGCCAAACACCGCCCATAGGGCCGTTGACCAAAAAGTTTCCATGTGCCTGCGGCGGTGCGGCGGGTTCTTCAGCCCAAGCCGGCGCGGCCAGCATCCCAGCCATACAGCAGGCCAGTAAAAGTGAATTTTTCATAGCAAATCTCTGCCTTTGCGATTATATGAGAACAATTCTCATATTTGTGATATGAGACTGATAATCATTCTCATGTTGCCTGTCAACGAGGGGCAGATAGATTTTTAACAATCTCTATTTCTTAACGCGCATTAATGCCTTTACCGCGGCGGCGGCCGAAGCTGCGCTGGCGCGCGCGTTATAGCCGCCTTCCAATACCGTCACGACGCGGTTCGCACATTTGTCGCGCGCGATGGATAACAGATCAGCCGTCAGCTCAAAATAATCCTGGGTTTCCAATAACTGACAACCTTTTTGATCGTTTTTGTGCGTATCAAATCCGGCGGAAATAAATAGAAAATCAAAATCTTCTTGACGCAATCGCGGCAGCACAGTTTGCCGCCAGCGTTTCAGCCATGCGGCGCGCGGCAAGTTTGGTTTGGTCACGACATTGAAAATATTCCCGATGCCTGTTTCCTGTTCATATCCCGTTTCAGGCCAAAGCGGCAGCTGATGGATGCTGCAAAAAAAGACGCTAGGATCTTTTTCAAATACTGCCTGAGTGCCGTTGCCGTGATGCAGATCAAAATCGACAATCGCGACGCGTTTGATGCCGTAATGTTTCTGCGCGTACCGCGCGCCCACGGCAACGTTGTTAAAAATGCAAAACCCCATGGATTTGTCGGGAAAGGCATGATGCCCGGGCGGCCGGACCGCGCAAAAAGCATTGGTTACTTTGCCCTTCATAACATCATCCACGGCGGCCGTCACCGCACCGACGGCGTAAAGCGCGGCATTGCCGGATTGCGGGCAGAGCGTGGTGACTTCGCCGTCATCGTGTTCGGATACCACTTCGTTCACTTCGATTTTTTGATAACCGGATTTGGGCACGGAAGAAAAAACAAAATCGATGTAGCGTTTAGTATGGACCAATTGGATATCTTCCAATTTCGCCGGACTCACGGCAGGCCATTGCAATTTTTTAAAAGCCGATTTTTTGCTGAGTGTATTAACGATTTCGCACAGACGCGCAGGGCGCTCAGAATGGCCGGGCCCAGGGTAATGCGCGATACAGTAAGGATCGAAATAACAAGCGGTCGTCACGATGATTCCGGCAGTCAGTTTTGACCCGGCACCATAGCTCTGACCAAACCGGCCTGCAACCTGTTATCATTGGCCATAATTTGCGGCGCTTTGAGCGTATGTTTGCCCTCAGCCAGATCAACCAACGCCGGCCCGAAAATATGGCGCACGTCCATAACATCGTCGCCATAGGCCAAAGGTTCCACACCGCAATCCATTAGAATAGGATGCCAGAAATCCGCCGTTGAACTGTGTACGGTGAAGTCAAAATGTCCGTTCCATCCTTTTGCTCTTTGCAGATCCGCAAAATAATCAAGGAAGGCATAGGCAGTATCCGGGTTCGGATTTTTTTCCATGAAAGCGATGTGGTCGACATGAATGCCGCTTTCAACCCGGAAGGTTGAAAAGTTTCGGTAGGCCAGGGCAATGCCGACGGGCATGCCGTCATTTCTTTCGGCGATCGCAACAATAAAATTATTTTTGTGCGTGGCAAGATTTACCTTTTGCAATGTGGCTCCAGCATCGGCTTCGTGCGCATTGCTCATAATCAGGCTGCTGCGTAAAAAATCTTGGTCGGATGCTTTTGCGCGGCGGACAGTAACGCTGGAATTAACGGATTTTAAATCGGCAGGAAGCAATCCAAGCTTTCTTTGGGTATGCCTATCATCAACACGGCTCGCGCCAATATGATCATAAAACCGGTGCGCAACGTCGTTGCTGCGCGCGCATTCCCAGACGATCCGAGAAGCGCCTTGATCCAGGGCAATTTGCGCCAAAACCGACATGGCATATTTGCCCGCGCCCTTGTTACGCTCGGTGCTGGTTGTGACGATATCTTCCAGGTACAGCCCTAATCCATGCCGGTTTAAACAACCAAAATAGGTCACGGCCACAACGGGCTGATGCGTATCGGATTTGACGATAAGAAAAGCATTGATGCCATTCGGCGCGCCCACGGACTGCCATAGGTTATCAATTTCTGCCGGACTTCGTGCCGCGGCGGAATGGTGCTGCTCCGCTTGTTCTTGAATCAACGCCGAAAAAATCTCTTTGTGGTCGCTGGTGACGTGGCGCGCCATGTACCGGGAGCATGTTGAAGTATTGATGATATCCATCTTTAGCCGTCTGAACTTTCTGTTTTCCGATAAATATGTTTTGCCCGTAAAGTCCGTTTAATCCTCAAAGTCGCCGCGCAATGAAAACACCGCCGCCTAAAGAATTAAACCGCCGCAAAACCAAAAGTCAAGGAATTTCAGGTGGTTGCAGGGAATATCTGAACATCAAAGTAATGGCGGACCAGCGGGTGCTGGCCACAAACCATGTCTGAACTGAAATCGCTGGAGAGAGCAAGTCTGTCGTAGCTAACTAGGATTTATAAAGAAGCTCTGGGCTGTCTCGCTGCCGTTTCCAGATTTCGCCTTACGGCCGCGCTAATATATGGCACAACCAGGGTCGCACCATATTTCCCTTCCAAAGTAACAACCCATGTCTTCAGTTCTGCCACTTTATCAGGATCAATCGTTTTAGGTGCATTCCAATACTCAGAACTTGGAATGGGTTCTGCCGCCAGCTCAGGGAAATGTTGTGCTACAACTTTGCCCATAGCTTGATTAAGAGCACACCAATCCATATGTCCTCTCCCAAATTCA